>MDTG01048318.1_pt1 | contig 24678 bp, 29 predicted proteins | sample 811421 | NCBI WGS metagenome assembly MDTG01 (sample SAMN05326645, study PRJNA326480) | marine metagenome | isolation source: seawater | place: Pacific Ocean: South East | collected 2011 | reverse complement strand
AAATGGTACTGAGACATTTTTTTCACTTCGATAGTAAATTCTTAGGGCGTCTTCCTCTGGCGGGGGGATTTTTGATGATGGCATTACTCTTCCTCCTTATCCCATTGACGCCAACCGCTCGATTCCATCACTGGCGTTCTTGAAATGTTTGTATGAGGAACGACAAATTGTTGTAAATCGGCCATTGTCTCTATTTGACAGTCTTCGCTAGTACACCCTGGTACTTCAAAAAAGTCTAGAAGTGTAGCAACCATATATCCTATTTCGTCAATTCTTACCGCCAAATTTCTAACATAATGGGCGAACCACAACAGAAATCCCAAAATTGAGGCGAGCCCTGCAATCATAAGATAAGTTTCATACACGACATCACACCCATTCTGGAATGTTATCATCATTTACGGAAATGAGGACATCTTCTGCACTTTTTTTCCACATTTCAGCAATGAATTGTTTGATTTTTAACAAATCTTCGTAGTGTTGTTTTACTAGTCTGTCTACTTTAGAATACGCTTCAAGGCAAATGAGTGCATCCATCCATTCGAATAATTCTGATGTGTCAAGATCCGGCTCGGTAGGCGATGAGGAATAGAAAGTTTCCACTATGACTTTCGCACATAGTTGACTTTCAAATAAATGTGCTAACATTTTATGTGAAAGACAGTTAGGTTTGATACCTATTGAAGCCAATGTTTCATCTTCATCCATAATATCTGGGCTTCCCTCTACTATATCCATATCGAACCAATACAATTTGACTTTGAGTAAACAAAGTAGAATTGAAGTTCGGTCATATTCGTCGTGTTCTAAATTTTTTATTTTTTCGTTCATGGTTAGTTCCTCGTAACCTCGGGTGATTGACGCTATGAAGGGTCAGTCGTATATGTTCTTCGGGAGATGAACCGAATTATTACCCGTTTAACACCCTATTACCCCCTGTATAGGGGGTATGTTGACGACAAAGGAGTTCCTTTGTGCGCAAGCCCCCCTCCTTCATAGCCAATAATCGGTATTTTTCACCACATAACTTCACATTCGTTCTCAAATGTTCTCATCACATCTCAAATCAAAGGTTGGGGTGGTATTAACCTCATGTGGTTCTCACCATCTATCCATATATCACAAAGGATTGCAGGGGCTAACTTGTTTGTTGTTGAGAATTACCTACCTTACGCAACAACGGATCTTGATGAAACATAGGAAACAAGGCGGGTCATGCAGGGTTCGAACCTGCGGCCTACTGGTTAAGAGCCAGTTGCTCTACCTGACTAAGCTAATGACCCAATTGGTGTCCGAATCACAACAGAGGCTGTGGAATGAGATAGGTGAGAAATAAACCATGAAAATGTCGTTGTTGCTCATCGGACAATTTACTCCATGTTGCTTTGTCATTTAGGCATTATGTTGCTCCATTGCAAATTGACCTTTTTTGCAGATGATCTGTCGTTGATATACCATCCTGCAGCAGTTGATAGGAAATCCCCTAGAATATTCAATGGAGAATCTGGAGAAGCGTCTGGGAATAAATGAGATAATCGCTGCTTGAGATAATAATTTTCTGCGATTTCGAATACGGCGTGGGCTACCATGGTAGTTCCAAGTGTAAGCCCTATTCCTCGAGCCATCACGCCCAATGCCATGTGGCCGATTGAGTATGGGTCGAAAAGTCTTGAATTGGAGGCCAAGTTCATGCCTCCTTGAACTTCATCAAAGGTTCGCCATAGGAGCTATCGCGGAATACATCTAGGTTCTTGTGTCTAAGCAAAGACCCGCTTCCCATCTTCGAGTACCACATATTATCGATTTTCCTTGCCCCATGTTTCACGCTGATTTCACCTAGCTTCGAAATAATTCCATAGATGCAGATTACTGCTTTATCATCATCAAAGGTAGGGGTGTAACCATGTTTTTGATAAAATCTGATGAATTCCAAATAGGATGCCGTACCGTTCTCGTTAAGATCAACTTCATTCCACACCCACCTGTCTGTAACACCGATTGTAAAGGCGATGCAATTGTAGGCTTTGGTGTATCTGTCGACAACTTCGTAATTTAGATGAGGGAATTGATTCCTGTATGTTGAGAACAGTTTGGGTCGATGTGGATGCGGCCCTCTTAACACACTTGCTCACTCCATTTTTTCCAAAGCCAAATGCATAGTTATAATCCCTGTGATGGGCAACCAATCGCCTGCTTTAATCATTTTATTTTGATTTGTGAGCCCATAGATAGCAAGGTAGCCTCCCATAAGGAATACGCCTACTGGAAGAAAATCTTTAACCTTGCCCAACATGCTTTCACTACTCCTTAGAATCCATACGGTTGTCCAAGGAGCCCTCTAGCATTACTGTGTCCGTCTAAGTTCGTGTATCTTCTCCTGGATATCTCTACAAACTTGATGAAAATAGTTCCAGTTGTCTGCAGATTTGTGACCTTCAATCGGATTCTGTGTCTGTATGGTCGGAGACCACGGAACATGGCTACTTTCAAAGCAGATGTGTCTTTTTTCAAGAACCAATTTCCATATTGCTCAGGCATACCAAGAGTAGTCACATCTTCAATTGTAATTCCTTGGAAGGATTTACCAGTTGCGCTGTCGTAATGGCTTTCTAATCCTCCTTGAGCAAATCCATCTAATTGTAAGAATAATGCAAGTTTTTCAGGGTTGGCTGGAGTTCCTCCGTCAGCAAGGTCTCCTGCGTCTGCAGTAGCTTGTAGTATGACATAATTGAGTTCTCCAGATTCTCTTTCATCAAGAATTGTTACAGAATCTCCTGCAGCGATTTCAATTTTGTTTCTTCGAACCATGATGTCTCGGAGGTCGGCTTGGTCTGCTCGTCCGCCAGTTAGGTCTGCCATTGGATCAATAACAAGAGGTATTTCCATCGGAGGCGGGGCGTCAATAATATCGTTTATTCCGTCTGGCTCGTCCATCAGTAATCCCTCCGATGCGCCAAGCGTGGATCTCTGCGTTGATTATTCCTTCTCCTAGAAGTGCCGTTGAGAATCACTTCTGTTTGCGGGGTTTGTTGGTTTGTAGCATTGTCGAATTCTTGCTTATTCATTGGAGTTCCCTTGTGATTCTTCACATGGACGCTCCAACCTTCGGCGGGTCCAGCAGGACCAGCCGTTCCTTGACCTAGCCCTTGCTTTTTGTAAGCATCCAACGCATGAGGAATTACTTCGTACTTGAAACCGCCAGATCTTCTTGTCATTCTTTTGGCTTCTGCGTCCGGAACTGGTCGAAGACTGTATTTGTGTCCTATCAAGTTCATGATTGGGTCAATTATGTCTTCATCGTTACCTGCGACTTGGAATTCAGGTAAATTTTCTTCCCCAACTCCAACCCAAAACATGTAAATTGGGTTGGGTGCGATAGCGGGAGATTCATTGGCAGTGATGAAACCAGTTTTGTTTATCATCAATGCGTCATTCCCAACCATACCTACATCGTCTCTAAATGAAACCATTTGAGCAGCAAATTTGGGAACTCCTTTTGGTTGGAATACTCTCAATCTTGCACTGGTATAACCAATGAAGGTCTTTTGCATCTTTCCTCGAGTTACTCTTGGGATATCATAGTTTAGTCCAAATCCGCCAGACACATTGTTGTCAGGTAATCCTCCTGTAGCGTCGGTCAATGCCCCCCCCAAATCTCGGTCTTTTGGACCGTTTTCAACAGCTCCTGTATTTGATTGGTTCAATTCTGTCAACTGTGAACTTCTTCCTGCCTTAGCAAAAGTTCCGTCTGCAGCAATAAACTTCGGTGTGTAATTTAGGCCGACTCCGACATGGTAAATTACTTGCTTGTTTCCAGTTGATTCCGGGTCTAATTCCCCTAAAGTAAATTTGTTGAGCAAAGATTGTGTTCCGGCTGCTTCAACACCTGCATGTCCTGGGATAAATTGTATTCTAATCTCGTCTCCTGCAGTAAAAATATCCTGAGTCATTGCTTCTGATATTGTGAAGGTTCCTTGTTTGTTGCTTAAAGTAACATCTCCTGTTGTTTTTGCTGTTTCACGAACTCCTGCTCTTTGTCCGCCAAAAATAAGTTCTGTTCCTGCTGGAATTGTGATTGAATCAAACGCATTTCCTAATAACGGGTCTTTCTCTACCAGTTTGATTACAAAATCGTTTGTGTTAGGGGCTGTATGGGAAACAAGTTCTGCTTCGAGGCCAATTGGAGTAACTATTGATAATGCTTCGACTCCAGTTACTCTATGTAATCCTTCCTTTGTCATTACAAGTTGACCTGTTTTCAATTTTTGAGGAACTCGTCCACCTTGCTCTAGTGAACTACCAGCAGACTTTGTGTTGGGCGCTGCCCCTCTTGTGATTCTTAGCATTTCAAGTCCGTTTCGAGTCACAATGGCATTCTTATTGGTATTATTCAAAGTTGCAATACCAGCAGCCTTTGTGCTACCTGCACTTCCAAAGATAATCGGCGGCGGTGTTCCGTAACCCGCTCCTGGACTCGTAATTTGGATTGAACCTACAGTAGTGGCAGTGAGTGTAGCAGTTAGCACCTCTGCGGCGCCGCAATCGTTTGATAGTTTACTTGTTGAGGAAGTGGCAACATAAGTTCCTGTTCCCTGAGAATGTACGGAGGCAGGAATAACACTTGCTCCGTATTGGTCGCAGAAGGGATCTTGAGGAATTACAGTTAAAGTAGGAACTGCTGTGAAACCTGCTCCGCCATTCGTGACTGTTACAGATGCAATTGTGGTTGGTGTTAGACTGGCGGCTGCAACTACACCACTTCCTCCAAGGCTAGAAAAATCTAATCCTGGCGGTTCCGTATATCCGCTTCCAGCACCAGTGATGTTAACTTCCGTGATTGAGCCGCCTGATACATTTGCTGTTGCTGTTGCGCTACCGGAAACAGTAATCGCCTGCCCTGCTCCGTTATTGAGACCTGTTCCTGCGTTAGTTACTGTAATCCTACCAAGACTTGTTGCTGTTAATACTGGCGTTAGAACTGCAGGCGTTGTTGGTATGTCATCGTTTCCTGGAGTCACTACAATAGATGGAACTACTGAATACTTTGCTGTAGCCGCGCTTCCTTCTGAACGGGCTACTGCTGAACCTGCAACTGCAACTGAGGCGATACTTGTTCCAGTAAGTTTCACTTCTGCTGTTGCCCCGCCTCCTGTATCTATCCAAGCTTCTAATTCTGCTGAATAAGAAGGACTGCTTTGAGCAGCGATTGAGCCTTCTGAATCTGTCAATGTGACTGTTGGGGGTGTTGTGTACCCTTCACCTCGTAAATTGGTAACAGCCTCATCCCCTTGCGGGAATATTACTTGTTGGATTGTTCCGTTGCGAATGTAAGCAAAGGCCGATGCTCCTGAACCTCCGCCTCCAGAAAATGCGATTTTTGGACCGATTTCATACCTACTCGTAATATCCGGTTGTGTCGTCCATGCCAAAACTGTTGCTGCCTTTGTTGTTCCATTGTAAGCAGTGATTTCTCGAACTTGTCCTGCACCTGTTCCAGATTCGATATAGATAAAGGCGTCAACATAGTAACCAGTGTCTGCGCTCGCTGTGGTTGCTAATGTGATGCTTGTTCCACTTGAGCCTCTTGCCATTCCACTTGTATGGTTGTCTTCGATAAATCTGCCTGCACCATCTGCACCATCGTTTAGAACTCTAAGATTGGTGAGAAAACCCGATGCTATTTGAACGACGCCTACGCTAGTATACCCAACCCCTGCGCTCGTAACCGATATCGATTTAATTCCTGCCATCTAGACCACCTTTTGTGATCTCAGATTGCGAAATCATCCTGCATTGTTCCTGCGTGAGGCAGTCCGTAGTCAGTGATGATTTTGTAATGCAACTTTCCGCCGTTTGAAGCTCGCATTTCCTCGACCTTTGCTCTGCTTAGAGGTGTAACCCTAATTTTGTAGCCTTCGAGATATATGACGGGATCGAAAATTGTTTCTCCGGTTATATTCAAAAATCTAAAATTTGGCAAATTGGATTCTCCTTCGGAAATCCAAATACCAAAAGCAGGGTTTGGGTCGTCTTGAGGGCTGTTGTTTACATCAATCCAGCCAGTCTTGTCATCGCCAGGTGCCTCATCTGCGGACCATCTGGGTATCCCGCTAGGGTGCTGCAAAAAACATCGACCTGAGATATCTCCGACCTTCATTCTCTGTGCTGCACCTACTGTCTTCAATGCTGCAGAAAGGGTGATTTCAGTTGTGTCGTTAGGGAATCCTACCCCATTGTAGGAACCGTCTCTCGAAATGAACTTTGGTTGGCGTGAAAGTGCTGGAACCAAAAAATACATGTGGTTTCGGAATGGTTCTAGATCCTTGTCTTCAAAGAATCCAGAATCGTAGCCGTTGCCTACTTCTGTTCCTGCTGTATTTCCATTGGCCGTCACTAGGACTTGATAGTTCATTCCTTCTACAGAATCAACCATAAACCAATTTGCGTTCTTCTTCAAAATGAAACCGGGTTTCACTATGTTGTCTAGGGGGTTGTAGCCCCGTGTGCTTCCTGATGCTCCAAAATTTACTCTTACCATTTTCGTTACCTCCCCCTCTTTGTGTTATTGGGGAAATTTCAATCACATGTTTTGCAGTTGTCCTCCTGCTACCATAGATGCTGCTGCAACTATGCCTGTGAAAACTGCTGTTTTCTTGTATTTTTTATCTAGCAAAAAATACCCTCCTACTGACGCGAGTAAAGCAAGCCCCGCTCCACCCATAGTGTGCATAGTGCTACCCATAGACCCACATCGGCATTTGCCTGCCGCACAAGCGCAATGTGAACCTTTCAATTGGTTCATATTCTGCGTCTGTTGCATTTGCTGTTGAGTATATGACATCGGACGCATACCTTCACCGTCCTGGAACAATATCGCCCATGAGTCCGGCTACTTCTCTAACAAGTGGTATGTCTTCTGCTACTTTCTTGGCTGGCTTTGTGATAGGTGCTGTGACCTTAGCAACTTCTTTCATCGTCTTATCGATTGGTTTGATACCAGTAATTGCTCTGCGAGTTCTGAAAGCTTCGAGAACTACTACTGCACCAAGGACGCCTAATCCTGTAAGGAACATGTTGCTACTTACTGCAGCCCCTAGTCCACCAGATAATCCAGTTCCACGGAATGCGTGATTCTCCAAACCTGAAAAGTTGCCGGATCTACCGCCAGGATATGCTAGCCCCCGATACATGCCAGGAGTAGGTGTTCCTGCGACTCCACCGCCAAATGTGTTTGACAATGCTGAACTACCACGGAATGCGTGATTTTGACTTGTTGAGAAGTGTCCTGAACGGCCACCTGCATATCCTAAGCCTGTTGGTACGGTTGACATCAGATGCCACCCCTAGCGAAGGCGCTGAGAGTTAATCTGTAACAATCATTGACGCCCATCGTTAGGGTTGCTACGCCGAAGTCACTTTGACCGACTTCGAAGTTGACTGTTCCGCCATTGATTGAAGTCACCGATACTTCCCCTGCTGTAGTAAACATCTTTGCTGTTGCAGTTCCGGAAAAGGCACTGAAACCAGATGCGTTTACTGCAATGCGGAAGTCATTAACCGTGTCAACATGTGTAATTACTCCGGTCATTCCACTGCCACTTCCAGGTAGAGCATTCCAATCGTTTACTGATGAGCCAGTAACCTGAACGATGTCACCTACTTCATAGCCATGGTTTGCCACTGTGTATTTAGCGTGAGATGTGCTTACTGCTGCTGCTGCTGTGATTGTCTTTTCAACTGGATCTACATATGACTTGGTAACTGTTACGGCTTTTGGCTGAATAGCAATGTCTCCGTGAGCCATGAAAATGTCCAAATCGTCTGTGCCAGCAGATTCATTCTTACCAATAATCCAATTGTTGCCAGTTGCGAATGATGCCTTTATGGTTACTGAACCCGCTCCGTAGCTACATGTGTGCGCTTGAGAGTTTGCACTGCCAGAAGTTACTGCCCCATCGCCGTCAACGAAAATGAAGTTGTCTCCAGAAGATGCGGTTCTGCCTTGTATTACAATTGCATGTTGCCTCTTTTTGGCACCTGCAGCGAGTTCAAACCCACCTATGGATGCTTCGTCAACAATTGAACCTGTACTTACCATCTGAGATCACCTCAGACGCCGCCTCGAGCGTAAGCCCAAAGTTGGATTCTGTAACCGTCATCGTTGCCAAGTGTGTCGCTATCGATTGCTGGTGCTACAATGAAATTTACTGTTCCACCGTTGATTGAAGTAATGCTGCACATTCCTGGCTGAATTGTTCCAGATGATGCGTCATAGGTTGCGCCATCTTCGAATGCGAAGTTGCCGTGTGCCATGAATACATCAAGTGATTCCTTTCCAGCGTTTTCGTTTGAGCCTATTACCCAGCTTCCTGTGACTGTCTCGCTTGATACTGCACTAAGAGTGATTGATCCTGCACCAAACACAACACTTCCAGCGATATCGGCTGATGTGTCGTTTGCTTTGTTGCGAACCAATGTTCCGTTGCCATCGATATACAAGTGTTGACCGCCATCATCTAGAAGTCCTTCGATACAAAGTCCTAACAATCGTGGTTTGCTACCTCTTGCGTGTTCGAACCCGCCAATGGCGGATTGCCCTGATATTCCTGCGTCTACCATTTCTTGATTCCTCCTGAATTTGTGTTATTGAGGGCAAGAAGCGACTCAGTTAAGTTCTCCGCTTGAAGTAGTCTGTTGAATCAATTCGTGGTGCTGTCCTACAACTAGTCCGATAACACGGATCTTTTCTGCTGAAAGTGCTGCGGAAGCTGTCTTGATACGAACATGCCAGTCGATTGTCTTTTCAGGTTCGATAACTAGAGGCTCTTCGTAGTATACGAATGGTTCCTCAAGAACTGCTAGAACATGGTGGTCCACAACTGGCGTGGTTATGCCCGCTATAGCCCATTGCGTTTCCACAATATTTAGAGGACTGACTTGGTATTGCAACCCTGTCAATAGTGTGTAGAGTTCCTCTAAAGACTTAAAACTCAAAGCCTTGTCAATCCATCCCTTTGTGTCAGAGGTCTTTGAACCTGTTACACCAATGGAAGTGTTAGGAATTTGCCAGACACCTTGGGTGTCTAGAATTGAAAAATGGTCTGCTCTTAGAGTTCCACGGCCGAATTCTCCCTTTGCCCAGACACCACGGTTTGTGGTACCCCAGTTGGGATAGGCGAAACCCACAAAGGAGTTTACCTGGTCCAAGTAGTCTAATAGCGTTGCGTGTGGTCGATCATAGTACGGCGATAGCATCATTTTTCATCATCTCTTTATTTTCTTTCTCGGCTTTCTTGTGTTTCCGATGGTTGGCGCATTGTCCTCTCCCATATAATGAGTTGTGGACTTCTTGGGGTCGTTTGGTGTCTTTTGTTCACCGAAAGTCCACAAAAGGGGTTGGCGCAGGGGTTTCCCCTATACGACTGAACCACCTCCACGGTTCATGGCTGAGGTAGACTCAAGAGATAAGACCGTTAAGGTTCGTCTCAAAGGTGATGTTTCTGAAGCTTTACAGAAATGTGCGGAGGATCTGCAACTCCCACTATCTACATTGATTCGTATGTTAGCATGGGAGGCATTCCAGGCGAGACAACAAAATCAACTTGACGAATCAGAACGAAGAAAGGCAAACAAAGAGTCATTCCGGAGACAACTGGGAGGGTCTTGATGCCTTTTGGAAATATACTCGGTCCTTCAACGAGTGTTCTCATCCTTGACTTGATGGTTGACTTGATGGAAAGAACTCGAAATGATGTTCAGGCACACATGGTAATGATGAAAGACAAATTCAACGCTGAATACGGGATGGAGTATGCAAGGAAGGTCGATACTGGCGATGAATCAATTATATTCTGGTGTGAGCTTCTAACTGACACAGGCATTCTCGAAAAGACATCTTCAAAACCTGCAACATATCGGCTCAACTCGAATGTCCTTATTTCTGATGATGATGAGGGGCTGATGATCTTGCGGAGGGATGTCCTGGAATGACTAATGTAACCCAAACTTCACTCACACTAGCCGAGTCATGTTTTTTGGGTTGCATTGGAATAGTTGCAATATGTCTTATTTCATCGCTAATTTACTACTGGATTCAAACTATACTACTACAAACGGGAGTGACAAAAGATGATTGGAACGATTTGGAGAAATAAAAATACGGGCAGACGCTACACAGTTACAGATGTAAAAAACTTCGATGGAGTCGAAGTAATCGTTTTCAAATTAGAATCAACTATTGGTAACGAGTTTGAAGAACGATGGGAGAAAAATAGATTCATGAAACATTGGGAGATTATTGGATATTGATGCCTTTCAAGAAAACATTCATCGTCATCACCGTCCTGACTTTTCAAATGCTGATCCATCAACAACCGCCATTAGAGCCATCCAACCTCCGAAGATGGTAGCAGTAACGAAAAAAGTGTCAACCAAATTTTCAAATATATCGGCCAGGGCTTCTGCTTGAGAGGTTATCATAGCATCTGTAATTTCTGCAATCTCTTCAGGACTCATCAAAACCACCTCACCGATTCAAGAATACAAATTCAAATCACCATTGAAGATGTTCTTATATGCTTTTATTTGTTTTCTTTCCCCTGCCATGTCAATCTGCCTTCCAAGAAAATATGCAAAACCCCCTCCAAGCATCATGAAGGCTAGGGGGCTAATTTTTTCTTTTGCTGCCATTCTATATGTGACATATATCATCGAAGCCCAAGCGAGTGGATATCCATACAGAATGCTTGGGTGGAAAGCTTCTCCTAATCTATTGTTTTGATTAGGAAACGCAGGGGCTCCTGTCGCCTCTGCTTTGTTGTGGGCTTGTTGAAATGACAATCCTTGATTCATATACTGCTTCATGGTCGTCAAATGTTTCTGGCTAGTTCCAATAGGGTGTTTGTTTCTTATTTCGTGTAGTTTCATCATATCACCTTGTAATAATTCATAAATCAATGAGTGTGTCTATTGTTTTGCAATACTGCAAGTCTCTCCTTGAGATTTCTGACTCCGTAGATTTCATGGTTGTGTTCTTCTCCTAGTAATTCGGAGGTATGGGGTCGAGCGTTTCGTAAGTGGTTTTTTAGAGTGTGATTCATTTCTGGAATACCTGGACTCGTGATTGTAGAGTGGTTCAGACCTTCCCAATTTTCTGCACTCGTCCTTTGAGATGTCGCATTCTTCCGAAACTTTTGTCCTTCAGGAGTGAATAATACTATCAGAACTGGAATGGCTAATGCGACGAGGATTCCGCCCCCTATCTGAAAAAAATTGGGTTTGGGGCCATATATGGCATGAATAATAGAATCTTTTTTTGGCTTTTTTGGAGGTTGGTCGTATGGACTAATCGGGGGCGACCATGACTTCATCAAAACCATCTCCTAGGATCTATTCCTTTGTAGGAAACCATACCAACTAGCCCAACACCAAGTAAAAATACTGCAGCATTGTCAACATTGAGGTAAAAGTAGTCGGCTTCCTTTCCGGCTAGCTTCTTTTTCATGGCATAAGAATAGAGAGCATTCCCTAGCATACCACCAACTAATCCCATAACAAGAGATTTTCCTGAGTTGTTGCCTGAATTCGAGAAAGGATTCAGGTTGTTGCTCACTGATGAACCTAGGTGGTTAGGTGATTGGTAGTCTGGAGGATGCGGTGCATCAACAAGAGTAGTGAATTTCACCGGACCTTGATTTATGTTGTAATCTTGCATCATCAATTCACCACCCTTTCGGTAATCATCTCTGAACTATACAGGAACCCATAAGCTAGTGCTCCGACAGCGAACTCCTTCAAGAAATCTTGTGGCATATTTTTTGTCGGTATAGATAATTTATACAGTATTCCTCCTGCGAAGGCAGGCAACATGCCGAGTGCCATGTTAGTCAATGTACCGGTTGCGCCTGGATTAAAGCTCCTTGTCGTGGTAATTCTGTGCCTCTGCTTGTATGTTGCGAAAAGAGGCAAAAATGTCAGGGCGAGACCAGCAACGGCGAGGCCGTTGGTTTCTCGGCCGAAAGAAGGAACATCGAACACTTCAATCGGTTGATTAGGATCTATTGTGATTGTATCTCCTAAACCATTTACCCATTCCATCATATTCACCTACAAATCTATGTTGTAAGGCGCAATCACAGCAGCAGAGGCTCCAATCATGCCTAGCCCTCCGGCTATTTTCAAAATGTTAGGTCTTCCACCTTGCATTAAACCAGTGTAAGCAAGATACATTCCTGCTACACCTATTCCCATTGTAGGTAATGTTGTCATGAATAATTTAGGAACTGACGCTTTCATTTCATAACCAGAACCAGATGGTGCAAGTTTTGGCGATTTAGAATCCAAACCTGCGCTGAACACTATTTCGTTTCGGTCTGTATTCAACAACTCATCCTTCCGTGGCCTTCGAATCGTAACGCCCATGTTTCTAGCCAAGGTCTTAGCGTTTCGTATTTGAGCCGCCCCTTGTAGTGCTTTAATCGACATTTAGCACCACCTAGTTATTCATCATCTGGTGGAACGCTCGCTGACTGTGCGGAGTGTAGGTCGTAAACTGCTGGTTTGTTGCTGGTGTCGTAATCGTTGATGGAACAAATGCACGCTTCAAAGCCGACTTCTGCGCTGGAGTATTTGTCATTGGAACATATCCTTCTCTAGCCAGTGGACCCATAGAAGCCATCTGCAAGTTGCCGTCAAAAAGACCGCTCATGCGTATTCCTATATTTCCAAAGTCAAGTCCAGTTAAGATCCTGTAAGTTGCTGCTCCAAAGGCGATTGAGTTGACATACTTTGCTGTATCTTTTTTCTTGAAGTTCAGGAAAGGTGCTTCGACATCTTTCAAAAAAACCTTGGTAATCAACTGACTTCCTGCGACAATTCCAATTCCTTGCAAAATCAATCTTCCATCAGGACCGAGTTTATCGTAGACATTTGCTCCTGGAGTGGTGTTACCTGCGTATCGACCTAAACTTCCAACAATACCTGCAGCCATTCCGACTCCGGCCAATGCGACTGTTGCTGAACCCCATTCATTGATGTCAATTCCTTTTTCAATCGCTTTAGGCAGTTCATTCGGAACATCTTTCAGAGGTTTTTTCCTTTTCTTGGAACCACCGACAGATACAGTAGGGGCTTTCGGGGCGCTAAAGTCAACTGAAGCTCCCCTGCTCCTTTTCCGTCTATTCTTCGACCTTGCCATTTAGGATCCCTCCGTTCGAGGGAATCTCAGAACAAGTTTACCGAACCACGAAGGCTTCTACTGCGTGTTCCGAACAGGTTGTTGCTGTTGTTAGGAACTTGCTGTTGAGCGACTTGCAATTGGTTGTTGTGAGCACCATACATGTTGTTGTAAGAACCCATCATGTTGTTGGCGTCGTGAGAGCCCATCATGTTGTTGGCGTCGTGAGAGCCGAACATGTATTGACGCTTGTTTGCCATTCCTAGTCCTCCAGATAGTCCTGGAATGCGACTGCGGATAGCTCCAACTGGGTCGTTTGCTAGGTTAGACATCAAGTTTGTAGTCAATGGTGCTTGCATAAGCATTCGAGCACCAAGTAGACCAGCGAAAGCACCCATACCAACATTCATTGTGTTCTGAGAAATCAATTTCTGCTTCTTTGCCATGTTCATCAAGTAACCGACTCCCATTAGACCTGCTCCAAGAGTTAGTGCTGCTTGGACATTCGCATCTCGTAGGACTGGAAGTGATGTGATTGTTGGGATGAAGCTTGCTGTAGCATTGCTGTTCATCAAGAATGCGCTTGCTGCATTGAATACACCAAGGCTTACTAGACCTAGAGCACCTGCTTTCATACCGTATGTCACAAGAGACAACAAGTTGTTGTAACCCTTCTTCATCTTAGACTTTGAAACTCCCTTCATGCGTGTGCGGCGCTTGGAAGTGCGGCGCTTGGATGAACGGCGCTTTGCAGTTCCGTTACGGCGGCGGGTTCTCCATGCTTTCTTTGCTGCTGCAGATCTCTTTGCTTTTGTGCTGCGCTTGGTTGTGCGGCGCTTGGAAGTGCGGCGCTTTGCTGCACCACGCTTTGCTGCACTACGGCGCTTGCCTGAGTTGCGCTTACGGGTTGCTGCTGCTTTCTTTGCTGCTCTGGAACGCTTTGCTGCATTACGCTTGCGGGTAGCTGCTGCTTTACGGGCTGCACTACGGCGCTTGGCACTCGTGGAGGATTTACGGGAGGATTTGCGGGATGCACGACGCTTGGTAGTAGTTTTCTTACCAGCGTTGCGGCGGCGAGTGCGCCATGCTTTCTTTGCTGCGGCGGATCTCTTTGCCTTTGTCGTTCTGCGAGCAGGAGATTTTCTTGCTCCACTCTTTCTCTTAGTTGTCGTCTTTCTTTTTGTTTTAGTTCTTGCCATTCTGGTTTTCCCCCTGGCGGAAGAACGACTCTTTCTTTTCCCTTTTGGGGGGTTGACGAGGACTAGTTCTCCGAGTGCCATTGAATAGGCCTGATTGATGTCTTTGATATTAATGGTGCGAAACAAGGTGGCTACCTTATGCTACCACTGTGCTTTCTAATTCATTCAGGCAAATAGCAGGTTTCATTTGACTGAACCTATTGGGAGTATGTGATGCACAATGCCTATTTCTAACAAGCCGAAGGTAGACGCTGAACCCAAAGTTGTTTCAGAAGAAGAGTATAGAAAGAAAATGAAAGCGGAGATTCGTGCAGAATTACAGAATGAAATGGCCTCAAAGACTGCCAAAAACCCTATTGCCTCTGAGAAAGGTAAGCCCAACGGCAAAAAAACAACTTCATCTGGTAAAGGTCGCCACCAATTCAGTTTGAGACTTCAACCAGAAATGTTCAGTAGGTTAAGTCAATCTGCTGATGCCGAATCTAGAAGTATTACAAATTTAATTATCACTTATCTTGAATTGGTTCAGCATATCCCTACATGGGAGTTACGGCAAATACTGGACAATTCCAACGGATCGAGAAGTAGACGAAAAAGGCGGTGAGCCCTGTGACAATTTTCGGAAACAACTCTCCAAGTCCACTTAGGACATCGATGAAGCAGATTTACAAAGCAATCGGTAAGGGCCATACAATCATCACAGGCCTAACTCAATATGGAAAAACTACATTGGCAATTACACTATTGAAACAGCGTTCCATATTTGACGGCAGGACAAATCCAGTTTTTATTTTCCTAGACACAAAGCATGACGATTCGCTCCTTCCTCATGGGTTTTTAGTCAATAACATCATGGATTTGCGCTATCATGTCGATAACAAAGATGCACGCATCATATATCGCCCACCCGGTACAAATGAACGAAAGAAGCACTTGACCGATATTGTCAATTGCCTTTTCGAATACAAAGAAAGAGCTTCACACAAGAATACGCCGTTCCTACTTTTTGTTGATGAATTGCAGTTGTATGCTGGAAAAATGGCGCATCATGAAGGCTTGGAGCGTTTGGCTACTACAGGAGCAGGTAAGGGTATATTGGGTGTGTTTTTGGCTCAAAGATTACAAGATATCCATGAACAGACATTGAGCCAGTGCAACAACACTATTGTATTCTACATGCGTGAGAGACCTGAATACCTCAAGTCAAGGAATCTTACGGCATTGATTCAATGGATGGATTGGTTGAAGGAAAATAAGTGGCACTTTGCTTATCAGACAAGTGAAAACAACGATTGGGAATTACATGCCCCTGTTCCTTTGGAAATCGCATCGAAGTTGAAAGAATCTGATTTTCTCCCGTGATTGTTATGCCTAATTTACCGAGCCCTAATGTGCATCAATATGAATTGGATGATCCTGTTTGGTGGATGAGGCATCACAAGCAGAATGTCTTGTATTTGTGTATGCGCATTCAAAAATTACTTGATGAACCTGACAATGAGGAATACAGACAGTTCTTTCACGCACATTTCAACGCAGTTTTGGAGGATTTTGTAAAAAGTGCAAAGGCTCAGTCATATCCCATCTCTGATGAGAAGACCTCTTGAAATGATTTGGCCTTTATTATTGCATCAGTCCTCAAAAGGGCAATAACATTTTCTACTGCAGCGTTCATTGCTGAGACTACTACCTCCAAAGGTTCCATCACATCCATTACTTCTATTGTGCTTTCTAAGGCATTTACACCCGCTCCTGGCATCGATGACAAGTCGTGCATTGTGTCCATAATATCCATACCTGCTGATTCAGCCAATGTTCTAGGAATCAGCATCAATGCTTCTGCGAACATCGTCCTAGCGGCCTCGGCTTTGCTGTCAAGATTTGGTTTAGCATTTTTGATGTGCCTAGCCATGTCGTTTTGAATTGCCCCTGCACCAGCGACCATTTTAGGATTCGTTGCCACTAGCCAAGATACGCCAACTGCGTCATCCAAAGCACGCATTATTTCCGATGCTGCCTGTTCTGTTTGAGCATAAAGAAGGATTGATACTGAACCTTTTTTTGGTCCTTCGATTGTCGTATATGGGTTCGGTTTGGCTTTGACAAACTTGACCGATCCTTCGCCTAAATCATCATCTCCGATAGTCGCAATATCAGTGACGATATTTGAACCAGTCACTTCTGCAATTCGGTAAATGTCTGATTTTCTTACTTGTTTGAATGCGGATATTCCCTCTTGGCGGAAATATTGTTGTGCTCTTGTATCTATCGTTTTTTGGCAGAAGACTGCAGATACATTAAGTTCTTTGATATGAGAAAGGCGTTCGTGTAGATAATCGGTTTGCACTTTTGCTATCTCTGCAATCTTAGCAGGGTCATTCAATGAAATATTTGCTTGGGGCGGAGCTAGGTCTTCGTTGATGACTAGTATTTTCCCGTCAACATTTGTTGGCATACCCCCCATAGCGATTTCCTTCATAATCACAACACCTTCAACAACATCTGAGTTGTTTGTATCTCCTGGCATTGCTAGGATTTTTACATCGTCTGGCTTTGCTGATAATGCTGCTTTTGAACACATAGAAACTAATTTGTCTGCATAGTCTCCTGCAATTTTTCCAGTCAATGCGGTTTTGGCTGCTTCTATTGATGCCTCTACACGGTCTAAATCTTCACATTTGGCGTTAGCACACTCGATTGCTTGCTTTAAGCCTTCACGATAACCTCGGGCTATGTGATTTGGATGGATTCCTTTCTCAATGAGTGTGTCGGCAAGTCTCAATAATTCTGCTAATAATATGACGCAGGTAGTAGTTCCATCGAATGCTCTTTCTTCCTGTGCTTTGGCTACTTCAACAATCATTTTAGCAATTGGGTCTCTGTTTTCTTGCATTTTCAATATTGTAGCCCCATCATTAGTCAATAGGTGTTCACCCATCTTGTCTACCATAAGTTGATCAAACCCTAGTGGGCCAAGAGTGCTTCTTACTCTTGATGATACTTCTTGGGCGACATCTACGATGTGTCGCTGTGCTTCTCTTCCCCTGATTACCTCATCGTCCATGTAAAGTGGTGTGGTGAATCAGTCGTTTGAATGAATCGTTTCATACCATCTAGAAAATACTCTGTCATGAGCGGAATCAACAACCGAGAAAAGAATGCTATCGACCATTTGGTGAAGTGCTAGAGCCATAGCGTGTTTTCCATGATTTGATATTGCGTTTTCGATTGACGATTCAGATTCAATTAGAGATATAATGTCCTCAAGGGATTGGTCGTCTATCCAAATCATATTTACTCCTGTTCCTCCACTTGGAATGAATTGTGATAATGCATTTGTCATTCCGTCTTTGACATTGTGTGCGTCTGATATTTCTTTGTAAAGTGTCAAGGCTAGGAAGATGTGCGCGTTAGATGTCCTTCCTGAGAAACCTGTCAAGTATTTTCTTGCAGACCTAATGAATTCATCAGTAGCACCAAAACTTCGCAATATGTCCAACTCATCTCCTTGTTTACCGAACCTTTTTCCTACTGGTTTAGGATCTTTGACTGGAATTAGTGTTTTGATACTATTTTTTGACTTTTTCTTAGATTGAATGCGTGGATCATTCCTGTCAACATATCTCATACCCCAAGGTATGAATCTGTTCGCTAGTGTAAATCTCTTTCTGGCTTCTTCATACAGTTCTGGGCGAATGTCTTCCAAATAGGGGGTGTTGAGAGGATAGGTTTCCAATGGGGGATTTTTCTTTACTTTAGAATTCATAATCATCATAGGAGAGAGTTCGAAGCACTTGTATTTGGCGTAGTATTCAGGAATTGCCTTGCATAGTGTCTTGTTGATGTGTCTTGTCTGTTCGACAATTTTCACTGGTTCTCCGCCTTGCTTTTCTTGGAATTCCTTTTCTGCTGAATTAAATACCGTCATGATGTCTTTCTCGAACTCTTCTGATACTTCGGCCATTTCTTCTGCTTCAAACCGTTCCTCTTTAGGGAAATGAAACCAATCAATCCTATCAGCAATTACTGTGAAATGGTCTTGAATGCCAAGATTGGTGAACATTCCGTGATAGACAATGAAATCTTCTGGAGAAGTTTGTGAAGGCTCCCATGCTGCAGGGTGAGTATGGAAGAAAGCATCTGCATCAGCCATCATTCTACCATCAACTCTAGCTTCATTCAAATGGGGGTGTCCTTTCTTGAAATACAGAACACCGTCTTTTGCATAACCACACGCCTCTCCGTAATTTTGGCATTTTGACGATAGTTGCAAAAGGAACTTTTGAGATCCTACGCTGCCCTCAAGCGGTTCTGATTGGAATATCCTGCTGATTTGTTTAGGCGTCATTGGTTTGTGGTCGGATAGGTATTCTTTGGCATGGGCATTCAATGGATTCTCGAGAATTCTGTTGGCTACGCCCGTTCCCTTGATGACTACAACGCCTGATGGGAGTTTGTCTGCGTAAAACTCTCTCGAACCCTGTATCATGTAAGGTATTCTTTTTGGACTCGGCACTTCCTCCTTTCTGCTCAAGAACGGGAATAACCGTTTGATTTTCGCTTTTGTCAATTTCTTTTGTGGCTGAATTTCCAACTCCCAATCAAAGCAGTATTCCTGGTTCCTTCGAATCATTCTGCGGTCTACTTTTGATTTAATGACATGATAATCGTCTGTCTTCATTCCTTTTGCAGGTATGCCGAGGGCTTGAGCGAACATCTTTGCTGTTGGTTTCACATTTGATGGCAGGGGGTTCTGTCGTATGTTGTAATCGGTCTCAGACGGGTTTTGCTTGTAGCCACCCATGACTCTTTGTGAGTTGAATACTGGATGCACTTTACCACTGCTCTTAATTCGTATTTTTCCAACCACACGGTCTCCAAAGAAGGTTCCAATAGAACCGTATGTTTCAGGTCTTAGCCTTGGTTCTGATTTTTTGTTTGGGAATGCCTTCAAAGTCAATGCCGTTTCAACAACAACATTATCCCTAATGTAAATATGTCCTTCGCTAGTTTCGGCAGTAATTAGCCACATTCCTTCTTTGAGTCCGTCAAAGGGTGCATCTCCTTCGATTATGTCGTATGTCCTCGGCCTTAGCATATTGAACTTGATTCTTCGACCAGAACTTCTTGGTTCAGGTTTAGGAACTTCTTTTTCGCCATCAACATCTATTCTTTTCAACCCTGCAGAAATCACAGCGCCTTTGTAATGCCTCCCAGTAACATCAACGCCCGATTCAGTAACGAATGCTCCACCGGGCTTCCCCAAGATTTTTTCAGGTTTTGCGAATACGGGAGGGTTTAGTTTCAATTTTGACATATCTAGCCCGAGAGCTTCTGCAAATTCTGTTGCTTTTTCTTTCGAATCGATATTGCCTATCTTTTTTGCTTCTTCAACAATCTCGGATTGCTCTTTACCTTCCGCTTTTGCAAATGCCTTCACTATTTGGAAGTAATTTGTTTTCTTCTCTTGGGGTTTTGATTGCTTATCTTGTTTATCCGATTGCTTTGCTGTTTGAATTTGAGGTAAGAGATCTCCCATGACTAGCCTTGATACATTTGTTGAGAGGGTTTTTGGTTTGTAAGAGGATTTCTTTGTTGGTGTTTTCGGCGGCGGGGGGTTGGACTTTACTCCGTTTACAGAATCAACGACTAAATCGATAATGGATTTCTGCTCTGTTTCATCAAGATGTTTAGCACCGGACATTAGTACCATTTTGCTGTTCTCTTGGAATCTAATTGAAACTAATTCGCTTATGTTGCGACCCTTCTTATCGACTTTTGACTTTCTCGGTTTGATGGCTTCTCCGAGATACATACTCAAGTAGCCACCTCCACCTACTACTTTATCTTCCCACGATTTTATCTTGAATCCTTGTTCCTCTAGTCGGTCAAACAACATAACGAATGGTAATATCCTGGGCAAGTCAAATCTTAGGACTAAAGAATGGACTACGCTTCCTTCTGGGGGGTTTCTTTTCGGCTTATCGCAAATGTATTCGATAATTGCTTCGGCCACTGGAAGTAAATCTTGGTCTTCTCGGACTTCAATCAATTCGCTTTGCTCAACTCCAGCACCCGCTCCCTTGGTTTGAATGTAATTGCGATGGTCTGCAAGGTCAATCAAAACCTTGATGCCTGAACTTCCTAAGTGGTTTGCTAGCATCATTGTGTTTCGTTTGACCTCTTTTGGATAAGTTGGTGATGTGAACAGAACTACTTGCGCTTCTCCCCAATCGGGATGCCATGTAGGGTACGAATGAATGTCTAGTAAAATGTCGGTATTCGGTAAAGCATTGTCTATTTTTTGATGGAAATCGGAGTTTTCTGCCTCTTCTCGGTTTAGATCCATGAAGGCACGATTGATTTCGCCTACGATAACTTGCGAGTTTTTACCTTCGGCTTTCAATTGACCCGATATCGCATTTGCTAATGGCATGGCAGCAATATCTGTTTCATGTTGATTTGGTCCTGATGGAGCTTCTGCAGCGTGTGGAACTGTAATCAATATTTTACTTCGAGGGTTGTTGTTCAAAGTGGAAGTCTTACCGCTTAATTCACATTCCCATGTTATCGTTTCTGGTTCATCGGAGGATCTTGTTTGGTCTGCTGAGCGTTTGATGTAAGGTGAGCCTGTTCCTGGATATGTTTCAGGCAGTTTCTTTCCTTTGAGATGGCAAATGTTTGTCCTTTCTACGGTTGTAACATCAATTTCATTCGCTTTAGCCTTCCCCAACCTTGTCAAATTGTTGGTGCAAACCCGCTTGTAATTTTCTCTGTCTGCTTTGGCATTCATGGCTGTATTGTATAGTTGCGCTGCGAATACATTACCCATGATTCTGTAAATGTGGCTAACTTTTGCCTCTGCTCTTTCGACCATAGGCATTTTCACGATAGGGTTTGCTTTCCATGAATACAAATCTCCTTGCCCTGTTTCCCTCGGTTCTAACTGGTTGGTGGTTTTGTTCCATACATTGTTTCTTTTCCATTCTTGAATTTGTTCGAGACTGCCCGGAGGTAAGAAATATTGGTCCGGATTGTTTGTCTTTGCTGATTCAGCGCCCATGCTCAAAATTAATTTTTTGATTACCCCTTTAGGATAGTATGCTAAAGAGTCTTTTGGCATTTCCGAATTGGTAAAGAATTCATAGCCTCTGTCGATTAGATTTTGTCTGTAATCTTGCTTCTCATCTATTTCATCACGGAAAGGTTCGCCTCCATCTAAACGGGTTTGAGGATTCCTGTCAATCAAGTCGGCGTATCGTAGCCATGGATATTTCTTCACAGCTTCGCCGGGGAAGAATGGGTTAAGCGTAGCGTCAATCAACAACTCAACGCTGTTCTCGTCAACATCGAGGTCTGCGTCTGGAGGCTCTTGGCCGTTGGTTTTGATTTCCTCGACCAATCCATCAGGTAATGTGAAATCTGTTTTCAGCGTAAATTCGTTTGGATTCGATTTCCACTTACCTTCTCCCTCTGGTGGCACTTGTGTAATTCTTAGATCTTGAGGCGTGAACTCTTTGTCATCTCTCCAGCGTTTGTATGATGGTTGGAATAGTGCAGGTGCTCTAGTGGTGCCTACTTGTGTGTATTTTCCATTCTTGAACTCATAGACTGGCCTATCGCCCCAGTTCAAACCTCGGTATTGTGCTTCAAGTATCTTCGTTGGTTTGACAGGGAACATAACACCTCTGCCTCTATCGTCATGAGTTCCCATTGAAGGGTCTGCATAGTGGTCTCCCCATTTGATAGGAGGACTCGCTGTTGTGTTGTGAGGCATCAGTTCATCAATCAAAGCGAATCTTTCCCCAACTTTCCAACCTGTGCCTACATTTCCTGAGTAAATGTAATTGCCGTCTTTATCCATGAACGCTAGGGCTAATCCTCCAACTGCATTTTCCATTGAACCTGCGTGGCCTTCTCTTTTCACATTCCCTTCTTCGTCCATGAATTCTGCTCTGCCACCACGATAGTAACCAATCACCGCAAGATCAACAGTCGCTGCTCCCTTCACTTTGAAGGTCTTGCCTGTTTCCGATATGCGAATCACTAGACCTTCGAAGAACGGTTCTAGAAGACCCTTATGCCATAATTTCTGTAATGGCGAGTCTCCTGTGCCTTGAGTCATAGGAATTGCTCTTACTGTTTTACCTCCGCCAACAAGTCCAGAGGCGATAGCAATTCTTTCTTCGTATGGTGTGTCCTTGAGGCTTTTTCCATTTAGTTCCAAGATATCGAATACTGCTAATCTAATCCTGTTCTGTCTTTCCATAGTTGATTTATCGCCTGTTGTTTTGATAATCGAAGCAGTAGAATCACTCATCCCAAGTTCATCTTTAGCACCGCCTGTGAGAGGAAGCATTTTCCCTTCTGCGTCTACTGCGTAAAGTTCTCCCATCAGTTTTGCAGACTTGATTTTCTTTGCTTTCAACATAGCAGTTATTTCATCAGTGATATGGAAATTCGAACGCCATCGGTCATACCAGTTCCATACTACTGTTTCTTTTCCGTCAAAGTGAGCCATTACCCCTTCGCCATCAACTTTGAGTGTGGCTATGTAGGGTTTGTTGTCTTCTCGAAGTTTTCCTGCCCACCATTCGTATTCAGTTTCACCGCTCTTGAAAGTGGATTTTTTCCATTTCTTAGCTTCTGCAGGAAGTTCTGAAAATTCCCCCTTCCACAATTTACCGTGATTCTTGGTTGGGCCTGTTTTCTGAATTCCTGTTTGCATCGTTGCTGGAGGATTTGGCAATATCCGACCTGCTTCGAAAGGAACGCTCGGATCTGTGAAATATTCATAGTAGCCTCCGCATGAACTACATTTTGTGCCTTTCCAATTGTAGCCGTCTCGCTTACAATCTTGGCATCTTTTGTGAAATCTTGTTTGCTTGGTGAAGGTGAAGTTCGTTGTTTCATGGGGCAATTTATTGATAATCGGTGGATTTGCTTTGATTAGCCCTGCTTCAATCGCAAGTTGATAATCACCCATCTTTTTCTTGCCTTTCATTACTGTGTTTCCTAATGTGACAAACGAATATACACGCCCTTTCGCCCAGGCATGTTGGCTAGCCCCTACTCTGTGTCCTACTCTCCATGCGGCCAAGCCTTTCTTCTCTACCTGTTTGAGTATGCTCTTTTTGATTCCTGTTGCCTTTGATATTTTAGTCAAGAAGTCGCCTTTCTCGGGCAACGGCCCATACATTTCAACGAATTTCTTCTTGTATTTGCTTGGTACGGTTTTGTAGCCTCTTGCTTTTGCCTTGATATCGGACTTCCATTCTTCGTAAGCTTCAGGGTCATCGATATCATATTTGTAGCCCTTGTCTATTTCTTTGGCTGCGATTATCATTTCCTCTCTATTCAACCCCTTGAGGTATTTCTTTGGGATTTTTTTGCCTTTAGGCGTTCTTTTGGGATTAGGAATAGGAAATGCTCTTGCTTGGTTCTTCATTGAACGCTGATTATCGGTTATTGGACCGCCCTTAGCCCATGTATAGCAGGTTCTTGCGGAATGGCATTTGAAATGGTGCATCCAACAATAGCCCAAACGACCATCTTCATCTAATTCTAAAGGCATACAATCGTCCATTCTTGGAGATATGTCAAATGCTACACAATTACTGCAGTTGGATTTCTTTGCAACATCAGGAGTTGTGTTCCACTTTTTTGCATATCTTTCCCAATAATCTTCGTCATTGAGGTTGAGAGGGCCGTATTGTATGTGTTTTTCAGCGATTGCTGAATCCCTGTTGTTGGTATTGACCTTTAGGTCTTGAGTCGCTAAGGGGCATGATTCTTTCATGGTTTTACCTCCCTAACTCCAAAGTGTTTTTTCTCCCTTGAACCGACCCAAGGCACATTAGGACATTTAGGCATCGATTGTTTTTTGGTTTTCAATGCATACCTCCATGGGTCATGCCCCCATATCCATAAACCAAGCAATTTCCGCTTTGGTCGGCCTTTATCGTCAAGATACGCGCCCTGCATGGAACGGTGGCGTGTATTGAAATTGATTTGCTTCTGCGCCCATTGCCATAAGTCAAGCATGATATCTCGGCCTCTGTCTTTGGAACGGGTCTTATGCCAATCGGCAACAGGAGTTTTCTTCATCTTCAATATTGCTAGGGCTGAATCACGCCCTGATGATATGCCTGCCTCCTTAGCTTCATCACGACTCAAACCTGCTCTCTTATTTCCAAGATCCGAATCATAGAACTTTTTGAGTTCTGTATGAGTCATGTTCACTAATTCAAGCCACCTCTTGCGTATCTCACGCTTTTTCTCCATTGGGAGTTCTTTGCCGGGTTT
>MDTG01247306.1_pt1 | contig 24682 bp, 25 predicted proteins | sample 811421 | NCBI WGS metagenome assembly MDTG01 (sample SAMN05326645, study PRJNA326480) | marine metagenome | isolation source: seawater | place: Pacific Ocean: South East | collected 2011 | reverse complement strand
TAAATATTTAAAGGATTTTCTTTATCATCTTCTTTGTAGGGTTTACTGACTTTTCCATCAAAAACATAATCTGTAGAAATATGGATCAAATTTATATCAAAAACTTCACAGACATTGCATAGGTTGCTTACACCTCCTTTATTAACAGATTCGCAAACATTGGGTTCCAATTCCGCCTTTTCAACATTTGTATATGCTGCAGTATTAATTATCGTGGAAGGCATGACTTTTTCAATTACTGCTTTAACTTCGCTAAGATTTGTAATATCTAATTCTTCTCTACCAAAAGATGAAAATATTTCATTTTCTTTTTTAAATACTTTTTCAAGAGATTGACCTAGTTGACCAAATTTCCCGGTAATTAAAATACTCATCAGTAAAAAATTATTTTAATAAGAAATCATCTTTGTTATAGATATACCAATCGATGGTTTTCACAATAGCCTCATCAAAAGAATGTTTAGGCTTCCATCCAAGATGAGATTCAATTTTTGCTGAATTAATAGCATATCTTTTGTCATGACCTGGTCTATCTGAAATAAACTCAATTTGGTCAGCAAAAGAACCAACTTTTTTTGGGACTTTATAATCTAAATATTCACATATTCTTTTTACAAGTTGAATATTAGTCAATTCGTTCTTTCCTCCTATATTATAAGTTTCTCCAATAATTCCATCATTAAGAACAGAAAATATTGCATCGCAATGATCCTCGACATATAGCCAATCTCTAATATTTAATCCATCGCCATATATATTTATCTTATTTCCCAACAAAGCATTCTTAATAGAGAGAGGTATAAGCTTCTCAGGAAACTGATAAGGTCCAAAGTTATTTGAACAATTAGTAGTTATACATGGAAGTTTAAATGTTTTGAAATATGCTCTTACTAAATGATCGCTGGCTGCTTTTGAAGCTGAGTAGGGACTATTTGGTTTATATTGGTTATTTTCTGTGAAAGGCTTATCTTCAGTTGTTAAAGATCCATAAACCTCATCTGTTGAAACATGTATTAACCTAAATCTTGCTTTTTGACTCTTATCTAGGTTTAAAAAGTATTTTCTTGAACTTTCCAGTAAATTGAAAGTTCCTACAACATTAGTATCTATAAAACTTTTTGGGCTTTCAATTGAATTATCTACATGTGATTCAGCTGCAAAATTTATGATCGCCTCTGGTTGATATTTTCTTAGGATTCTCTCTAAAAATTTTTCATCATTAAGCGACCCTTTTTCAAAAAAATATAGTTCACTACCCTCAAATTTCCTAAGATTTTCTTGATTACTTGCATATGTTAGAAGATCGATATTTAAAAGATGATCTTGATTATTTTTATTAAACCAATAATGAATAAAATTGCTGCCAATAAAACCTGAACCGCCAGTAATCAGAATCAAAATAACCCTCTAATTAATATATTAAAAATAAATGCATTCCTCGAACTTTTTTCCATAACTATCTTTTTCAGAAATAATTGGCGCCCCTTCTATTGGCCAATCTATATTAACAAAGTTGTCATTCCACAATAAGCAATGTTGGTCATCAGGGTCCCAATAATCTGTCATCTTATAAAGTATTTCGACTTCATCGCTTTGAACATAAAATCCATGCGCAAACCCTTCAGGAATCCAAATTTGTTTATTTGAAGATTCTGACAGCACAATAGCAAAATATTTACCAAATGTTTTTGATTTTTTTCTTAAATCTACGACAACATCATAAATAGAACCTTTTATTACCCTTATTAGTTTTCCTTGAGGCTTTCTCAGCTGATAATGCATCCCCCTAAGCACATTGCTTGAACTAGTGCTGTGATTATCTTGAACAAAATTTATATTTAGATTTAATAATCTGTTGAATTCTTCGTTATTGAAACTTTCGTAAAAAATACCTCTTTTATCACGAAATATATTTGGTTCAATAATCTTTACATCCTGAAAAACAGTATTTGATATAGTAAATGACATAAGTTATGGCTTATCTAATATTGAGCTAAGGTATTTACCATACGGATTTTCCTTTTGCTGCTGTGAGAGTTCCAACATTTCTTTTTTTCCTATCCACCCATTATTAAATGAGATCTCTTCTGGACAAGCAACGATTAAGCCTTGACGATTTTGTATTGAAGAAACCAGCATAGAGGCATCCATCAAACTATCAAAAGTTCCAGTATCCAACCATGCAAAACCCCTTCCCAAAGTTTCAACAAAAAGCTTTTTTTCTTTTAAATACAAATTATTGAGATCCGTTATTTCAAGTTCTCCTCTTTTTGAAGGGATTAGTAATTTTGCTTTTTCGCAAACACTCTTATCATAAAAATAGAGGCCAGTTACTGCAAAGTTGCTTTTGGGATTTTCAGGTTTTTCTTCAATATTTTCTACATTTTTTTCTTTATCAAATGCAACGACTCCATATCTCTCAGGATCTTTTACATGGTAAGCAAAAACTACTGCACCATTTGAAATGGTATCTGCATTTCTTAGAGTTGAAACCATATCATGCCCATAAAATATATTATCGCCAAGAATTAATGCGCAAGAGGATCCATCTAAAAACTCTTCAGCGATTATCAAAGCCTGGGCAATACCTTCGGGTTTTTCTTGAATCTTATATTTAATAGATATTCCCCATTTCTTTCCATCCTCAAGAAGTTCTTCAAACCTTGGAGTATCTTTAGGAGTTGAAATTATGAGAAATTCTTTTATTCCTGCAAGCATTAATGTAGAGAGAGGGTAGTAAATCATTGGCTTATCGTAAACTGGCAACAATTGCTTGCTAATTGTTTTTGTTACTGGATGCAGTCTTGTCCCATGACCTCCTGATAATATAATTCCTTTTCTCATATATATTTAATTATAACTTTTAAGTTGGTAATTGAAGAAATCATACATTATAAAAAGTTTATAAATAATACTAAAAATATAATTTTCTCAGATAGTTTATATACCCAATATATGAAGGCCATTCATGAATGAGATATTTCGGTCTAAGAGTGATTCTTTCCCTAGCAAAAATGCCATTAGCGCGGTATCTTTTTGTAAAGATGGGAGCACATAATAATTTAAGAGAATCTTTTTGACAGCAATATCTCATTAAATACTCACCATTTAAGCCTGAAGTCCTAGCATAGCTTAGAGATGACGAATCTTTCATAAAATCCTCAACAAGATCAATTCTCTTTAGTATTTTACAAATAACTCTTTTTCTGCCAAATACAAATCTTTCAGAGATTCCACAATTTGAGTGGAAAACTGAAGTAACAAAAGTTTTTTCATCAATGTCTTTGAATAAACATTTTGCAAGCTTGACAGGTTTAAAAAAAATATCGTCTCTAATTGATAAAACGTAATCGCAGTTGTTTTTTTTGATTTCATTAGAAATATCTTGCAACATCAGTAGTTGTTGAATGAGGTTTGAATTTGATCTGTAATTATCTTCATGCACATCATTGAATTCCATTGAGCGCACTAACAAATTGTCATGAAATTCATTCTTGTAGTCTTTTTTGATTCTATATGAGTCTTGAAAAATAAAATCTTCTGTGAGTGAGCAATTAATTTCACCACTTCTATCATTTGAAAATTGTTTAATATTATTTCGGACTTCGATGATCTCTATTTCAAATTTTTGTGAAAGTATTTTATAAAGCTCTTGATAGTGCTGAGTCTTGTTTTTTGGAAATCTCCCAATCCCATATGTAGCTAAAATAATCTTATTTTTTTTCATATATAAAACTTTTTAAAATGGCGGAATGAAGACGTGTGCTTTTGGATTAAGAGTTAGAATCTTAGATGTGATATGTTGTTCAAAATTTCTTGCTCCTATGACAAAAAGTAAATCATCTTCAAGATTATTAACTTTATCTTCTCCTATAACTTTTACAGAAGTTCCAGGTGCGTATAGACCCTCTTTTTCTGGTGTTGAATCAATTACATATGATAATTTTTTTATGCTACTAAGATTAAGAGCTGAATACGTAAAAAGAAACTTTGCAGAGCACCCCCAAACAGCAATTTTTTTATTTTTAGTTTTTAAAATATTCCAAAAATCTTCTGCGCTCTTGGACCATTCACTAATTTTGGATTTCAACTCTTCGCTAGAGATTGATTCACTATTAGAAATCTTAAACTCATTCATTTCTTTTGAAATCAGGGCACCAAATGATCCATTGTGTATTTCAAAATAATTTATTTCGCTTAAAAAGAAGTTATTATTTTGCGCAAGTGTAGATATTGTTTTTGGTGAAATTTGATAAAAGTGCTCACTATAAAGTTGCGAAAAATCATTTTTTTCATAAGTGCTCAAAAGAGATGCATTTTCTATATAAATAAATTTTGGATTAAGAATATCAATAATATTATGTAGAAACTTTTTTATATCTTTGTTATGTGCTAAAGCATGCCTAACAATTACTAGATCGCTTTTAATTTTTGAAAATAAGTCTCTATTATTCTCTTCTAGGAAAGAATTTATATGATGAATTCTTCTATCATTTACATCAAGCTTAACTTTGTCGACAATTGTAATATCAATATCTTTATCCAATAAATCAATAACTTTCTTTGCAAAAATTCCATTATTACCAGCAACTTCAACAACTTTCTCAATATTGTTTTTATTAATAAAAGTTGCTAGATAGTTTGCAATTTCTTCATCCATTGATGTATTCGGAGTTCGATATACATAATTTGAGAAAAGATCATCTTCAGAAAAGGAGTGAACGTTCTCAAGTGTTTGACATGTCTCACAAAAAAAAATTCCTTGGCTAGATTTTTTTTCTTTTTTAAGTTCTTTATGATAATGATTTGGAATTATACCGCTTGCAATCTCCCAGACATTGGAAGCAGGACTACAACAAACAGAACATTTCATTTTTGGGAATTAATTTCAATGTATTTTAACCTTTCTTTTACAAAAATACTGCAAGCAAGAAGGATATACATTGGAGCCTTTGGAAATGCTTCAATAAAAAAAGACTGGATTATGAAAAATATTGCAAATGAGCCAGCAGCCTTTAAAAACATTAAGTTGCTTGTATCATAAGTCCTTGCAAATAAAGGATAAAGTAATTTTCTTATAAAAATAAACAATATTAACATTCCGAGAAGGCCTAATTCATATAGTGTTGATGCATATGTATTATGCGCAACTTTATTATAAATATTATTTCTAAGAAAAGATGTTGGCCCCTTACCAACTATTGGACTCTCTTGAAAACCTTGCAGTGACTGAAGTAAATTAGCAAGTCTTTGCTTATCTGCTCTATTAGAAGGTTCAAGATTTCTTATGGTATCAAGTCTAGAATCAGAATATCCGCCAAGATTAATATTAAATAAACCAAAAATTAGCAGAGCAATCACTCCACAAGATAAAATCCCTCTCTTAAAAAATGAAAAGGCTGACATTGATGTAGATAAATAAAAAAATAAAGCGAAAAAAATAATTGAAATAATTGATTGTCTGCTTTGAACAAGAAAAGAGCACAAAGATATTAATATCAAAGGAGAAAAAAAGTTTTGGATTGAGGAAAATCTAATCTTTTGTGAGTGAAATAAATAAATTGTCCTAAGCGCGAACAGGCATGATATATACGCAATAGTTTCATTTCTATTGAAAAACTCAAAATTAAGAAAAGGACTTCCGTCAGACAGAAAAATTAAAGCCAACGTAAAAAGAAAGATATTAAAGTCAATCATTAAAATATATCTTGAATCAAATTTAGTTGAAATGATTTGCGAAGCAATTATTGATGCAACTATTATTTTTGCTGGAATAGTTATTAAGGTATTTAGTCCAAAGTATGTTGAATTAGAAATAATGCTAATGAGAATAATTACAAAAAACCCTACAGCCAGATAGAAAGCACCTTTATCAATATAGAGTTTCTTTGATAAAAAAATATTTAATATTAAAAAGAAAACTATAAATAGGTCGCCTAATCCTATTACCATAAAGCCTAAATTTAAATTTATTAATCTTTCAATGATTGTTAAATTCAAAAAAATTAATGCGGCTAACATGCAAGTTTTCTGATTGTTTCTCTAAAAAAAACTATTGAGCTTGCCTCTTTAATTATTTCAAAATCTTTTACAGGAAATGAATGGCTATTTTCATTTATAATTTTTAGAAATGCTGAGCAAGAAATTTCATTTAATGAGTAACCAAAACTGATATCTTTTCCGTTTACAGAAAATCTTTGATCGAGGTTATGAAGAACTGGAAGACCTGAAAAACAGAATTCTATAATTTTATTTGTAAAATGATTTTGAAATACTTCTGGATTCCTATAAAAAACAAAATAACCATTTGCATCTTTACAAAAATCTTTTAGATTCCTAAAAGACATCTTAGCTTTAAAGATTATATTTTTTGACTCTTTAAATTTATTCTTTACCTCTCCAAGCATCTCCCCATCTCCTATAATATAAATTTTTAAGTTTGGATATTTTGTTTCAGCTTCATTAGATAAGTTTACGAGCTCATCAAAACTAAACTGATTATTAATGGATCCATAAAAAACTAACTTTAAAGAAGGTGCTTTACTGTCATTCATTGGATTATGGATAAAGCTAATGTTGTTAAGAACTGTAATTTTTTTTGTTTTTTTACTATATCTTTCTGCAAAATTCATCATGCTATCCGACATACAAATTTGAGAGGATGAAAAATTAAAAATGAAAAAATTGAGGAAATCGCAATATATTTTGAAAATTGGCGCTAATAAAGATTTTTCTTTTTCTATGAATGCGTCTGGCCATTTATCCCTAACATCGATAATGCATTTTTTTGAAAAAAGTTTCGAAAATAGAGAGCTTATAAACGCACTTTCAGGAGTTGGATAAGCACATATTACTAGATCAAATTTGTTAAGATTTTTTACTAAGAAAAAAACAAGATTAATTGAAAATAAAAGATTGGATAAGACTCTAGAGAATGAGATATTTTTTTTATATGCAAAGCTTTTCAAAAGAAGAATTTCTACATTTTTGATATTTAATTTTGGTTGACTTCTTTTAGACTTTGCATAGTGGTCAAAGTCACTGGAAACCCAAGTTACATTATTTTCGTTTGCTAGCGTCTTAATCTGAATTTCTTCTCTCCACTCTCTTCCATTTGAAGAATCAGAGCTAAAACAAGATTGTTGTCTAATGTAAACTATATTCATCTCAAACTGTAACCAGTTCTTATTATTCTGAATGCTTTTTTAAATCTTTTAAAGAAATTCTTAATTCTGGCATTTTTATGGACACCAACGACCAAAAAATCATCTGAAGAATTAAAAAAAGAATCTATTACAAAGATTTCATTGTTTGTATTTTTAAAACTGTGATGAACTAAAAGCTGATCCCTCATAACTTCATCACAAAAAAGATTCCACCAAACCTCTGACTGAGTATCTTTTTTTAAGATCTTATGATTTCTATAGATGAATCCACATTCAACGGAGGCTTTGGAAAGATCAGGCTTCATTTCTAAGAATCTTTTAAACTCATTTCTATTAATTTTTCCATTATCTAAGCATCTGTATAGTTCGTCAGCAATATTTCCACCATCTCTATGCCTAAGAACAGCAAAACTTTCATTCGAATTCAATAATTCTTTTGCCAATGATAAAAAATTCTTTCCTAACGAAACATGTCCATCAATATAAAAAGAATTATCAGAATCAAAAAAATCCCAAGGACTAAACTTTGCCTTCCTATTTGAAAGAATATTATTTTTTAAATCAAAATACTTTACTTCCCAACCTTTTATCTCTACTTCTGATGATGTGATTAATATAAATCTAAAATGCTCTTGCAATTCCTTAGATGGTTCTTTTGGTAATAGATCATAATTTCCAAATAATGCTTTGTAGATAACAGGTTTAGTCATACTTTTGTCTTATCAATTAAATATTTATAGCTAATTTCTTTGGCGCCATTTGAACTTATTTCGAAAATTCTGTCGCAATCCTTTAAAGTAGTTATTCTATGAGCAATCATTAAGATTGTTTTCGTTCCTTCTAGATTATGAAAAGTATTCATTATCTTATTTTCGGTCATTTGATCTAGTGCGCTTGTAGCCTCATCTAACACCATTAAGGAAACATCCTTATATAGTGCTCTCGCAATTCCTAGTCTTTGCTTTTGTCCACCTGAAAGCATTACTCCTCTCTCACCAATTTTAGTTTCATACTTATTTGGCATTTTTTTAACGAATCCATGTATTTCTGCTTTTCTAGAAGCATCTAAAACTCTATCAAAATCAATCTCATTTTTGGGTATTCCAAAAGCTATGTTCTCAAGAATTGATTGATCAGAGAGATAGATGGACTGAGGAACATGAGCAATATTATTTTGCCACTTTCTTAGGTTAGTTTGATTGAGAATCTTTCCATCAATTGATATGTGTCCTGATAAAGGAGATAAAAGCCCCATAATTAAATCAATAAGAGTTGATTTACCACTTCCTGTTTCGCCAATAAAGCCTATTCTTTCTCCATATTTAATGGAAAGAGATAAGTTATTAATCACCTCTGGTCCATCATCTAAATATTTGAATGAGATTGATTCCAAAGAGATATTTGATTTCAATGGAAGTATTTCATTTGTCTTGCTCTCAGAAGGAGGGTCTTGTTGCTCTAAAAAATACAACACATCGTTAATTGCAGCTTCAGATCCTCTAAGCTTAATAATGGCATTATAACCATTTTGAATTAGGGGTAGTAATCTCTGGCTACCAATTGCAACCACTCCAAGCATTGGTAAGGTATTTGAAACTCCTCCATCGCTTATCAGGAAGAATGCTAAGCAAGCAATCCCAACCATGGCTATACCTTCCATAATAAATCTTGGGCTCTCTCTAATTACTTGATTTTTGATCTGGGCTTTTCTTAGATTTAACTCAGATTCTTCATATATGCTTCTATAAAGATTATGATTACCATCAAGAATAATATCTCTTATTGCCCCAAGACCCTCTTGCAAAGTTTTAACAATTTGAGTTGCTTCATTTGCAATTGATTCACCGCCTCTTAAAACTTCTCTTCTTGAAAGAAATGTGAGCAAAGAATACAAAGATCCAAAAAAGATTATTACTGAGATTGCTATATATGGATTCATATATATTAAAAAACTTAAAATGGTAATGGCAAGAATCAAGGACGTAATTATTGCTAATAAAGCAGAAATTACATTCACAATTATCATCTGCACTTTTACAGATATAACTGATATTATTTCGCTACTATTCCTAGTAACATGAATGCTATAAGGTTGATATAAAGTTTTTTTATATATATCAAACCCAAATTCTGCACCTATCATATGAGATATCTTAGAGCTAGAATAAAGAAGAATTAATCGCATAAATGAAGCAAGAACTGCAGCAATACAAAAAACTATAGTAAATATCTTTATAAACTCCCTCTGTGTATTAATATTTAAACTAATTAAAATATTCTCAATAAAATCATATTTTGTAATTATCGAAGGATCAGTAATTGCTGCTAAAAAGGGAATTATTGATCCTATACTGAGAATCTCAAAAAACGCTGTAACTAGCATTAGTAGAAAAAGTAATTTCATTTGAATCCTTCTTCTATTCTTTGTTTTAGCCCACAATTTTTGAATCTTATTTAGCATCTCTTACCTTTGAAGTCTTAAGTTTTCTGCATTAACATTTTATTTAATTCTTCGATAGAGTGTAAAAAAATTGATTCCATATATGGATAGCTACTTCCTCCAAGATGAGGAGTAATAATTATATTATTTTTATCCTTTGAAAATTTTACTAACTTATGACCACCGACTCCAAATGGGCTTTCGTTTTCTAGAACATCAAGAGCTGCTCCAATAATTATCTTTTGTTGGATTGCTTCAATCAAAGCATCCTCATTAATAACTCCTCCTCTAGAGGTATTAATAATATAAGAGCCTTTTTTCATATTAGAAAATTCATTTATTCCTATTAAGTTGTATGTATCTTCTTTCAAAGGTACATGAATTGTTAGTAGGTCAATTTTCTCTAGAAGATTCGATAGAGATTTTTCTTGCTTCACAAATTCTGGAAAATCATTTTCTTCAATATAAGGATCATAAGCAAAAATATCAGCTCCAAAAGCATTACAAATTGAGCTAACTTTTTTCCCAATGTTTCCAAGCCCCACTATACCTATCCTTAGTGCTCTTAAATCATTTATATTATATTTTCTATTATCCCAGCTGCCCTTGTCCTTTACATCGTTTATAGATTTAGGTAAATCTTTTATTAAAGATAGCATCAATGAAACCGCATGCTCTGCAGTTGACCAAAGTGTATTTTTAAAATTTAGATCCAGTCCGAGAGCATTAAAGCTAATACCAAGTGTTTCAAGAATTTCAACTGAAATATGCTCATACCCCATTGAGGGCTGGTAAACTGCTTTAAGATTATGAGCATTCTTAAGTATCTCATTATCTAGAGGAATGCGAGCATTAGGAATCATTCCTTGATAGCCTTTTATTTCCTTAAGGATATCTTTATGCTCCATATATTCAATAATTTCTCCATCAAATGTTTTATGAAATTTCTCAACTACTTTTGGAAATCTTAGAAAAGGAGCTGTGCATAAAACTTTATATTTCATAAATATTTATTAACAAGTTTTATTGATGACGAAGCTACATCTATTAAAGCAGATTTTGAATATCCACCGACGTGAGAAGTTGAAAAGACGTTTGGGTGCTGTATCAGCTCTAGATCTATTTTTTTGGGAGGTTCATTTTCAAGCACATCGGTAAAATAATAAAAGTTTTCTAAAGTGTTGATATTATCTCTTAACGAAGCATGGTCAACTATTCCTGCTCTAGAGGTATTTATCAATAACTTATTGTTAAATTTATTAAGATGTTTATTCGAAAATAGTTTTTCGGTATCTTTATTTAAAGGTAAATGAACTGAGATAACATCTGATGAACTTATTAAATCATCGAGATTATCAGTAAACTCAATATTTTTATTTGAAAAATAGTCTTTTTCTTTTCTAGAAAAATATTTGAAGTTAAAGCCCATATTAGAAGAAACATGAAAAAACTCCCTTGAGATATCTCCAGACCCAACAAGTCCAACAGTTATTTGCTCTGGATCGGAATTCATATATCTAGTCCATAAACCATCTTTATTATCTCTGAAATGAAATAGTATGTTATTTAGATATATTAATAAAAATGAAAGGCATAATCTTGCTACTCCTTTTACAGTATGTTGAGATTTAATGGTATGGAGTTGAATATTTTTTTCTTTAAGGTAGTTAACATCTATATTTTCAGTAGATGTTCCAAACCTAACAATAACCTTAAGACTTTTTGCTGAATCTATTACTTCCTTATCAACTATCTCACTACCAATAATTAGCCCTGAGCAGTCCTTAAGATTTGAAATTAGTCTCTCCTTTGATTCAATTATTCCGCCTGTAAGCTTATATTCCAAATCCTTTGCAAAAAGATACCTTATATCTTCAGACACAAAATCAAATCCCTGCGGGGTAATAAGTACCTTTTTCATAATGTTCTTCCGCCATCTATATAAAGGGTTTGCCCTGTAACACTAAAAGGGCAGTCATTAGCAAGGTAGCTAATAACTGAAGCAACTTCATTTGGAGTAGCGAGCTTTTTAGATGGAGTAAGTTGCTCAATTTTATTAATATCTTTTGCAAATCTCTCTTCTGTAAGTCTTGATTTCATTAGTCCAGGACAAACACAGTTTATTGAAAATCTTCTAGCAAATTTTTTGCTATAAAAGTTTGATAATTTCTCTACTGCTGCCTTTGAAGCAATGTAATGTTTATTAGACGCATTGAGTGTCTTCAGTGAATTGGATAGAACATTCACAACTCTAACTCTTGTCTTATAATTATCATCTGTAAGTTCAACTAAATTTTCCATTATTTCCGAAAATCCAAAATAATTTATGTTAAAAATCTTTCTTTCTTTTTCTATTTCTCTTTCTGAAATAGACTCTTGAAAAGTAAATGCAAAATTATTAATTACTGCAGATAATTTAATATTATTTTTAGAGAGAAAATTAAAGATCTCCTCAATATTAATTATCTTTTCAACATCGCATTTAAGAATATGTTTTACATATTTCTCATCCACATATTTTTTTTCTAATTCACTAAACCCTGAATTAGCACACAATATAATGTCTTTTTTTCCATTTATTAGGCTGCTGCAGATCTCATCTCCAAGAGTGCCATTTGCCCCAAAAATAATAATCATTTATAAAAATTTTTTTACAATTTTATCAACAGAAGCTTCTGCTTTCTTGATTTCTTCAGCAACTTCACTATTAAGAAAATTATTAATGACTTTCTCTGAATTTCTTTGGTCTTGAAGCTCTTTATTGAAGGCTCCAGATCTAATTCTCTCTAGTTGCTTTTTTGCCTTCAAAAGCATATCTTCACTCCAAAGAATATTTCTACTAGAAGAAACTCCATATTGGCATGTTGGAGATGCATTATTTTTAAAACCTTCGTAAAGCCCGTCTCTACCCATCATAGTTCTAACAGCTCCAAGTTCACCGCTGTAATATAGTTCAAGCGCAACTGCCTCCTTGGGGAACCCATTCTCAACCAGTAGATTAAATGAAGTTTCGGCAGAGGCAAAAAAAGTTGGAGCCATGAATTGCTCAATGAAAAGATCTAACTCAGTTTCTTGCTTTGCAGAAAGGTTAATCATACCTCCTTTTGAGAAACCAAGACCATCGCCAAGTTTAAAAACTTTATCATATGCTTGACCAGAAAAATCTTGGAAAATATCATAATAAGCCGGCACACCTCCGCCTTCTTTAAATGTCTTTCTAATTGGTTCGCCTGGGAATCTTGGTGCAATCATTGCAATATCTATATTTTGTGGAATATTTTTTGCTTCATAAGTCAACCAATACCCATGAGCGAAAACTAGCAAGGTTCCATCTTTAATATTTGGGAAAATAATATCTTGAATTATTTCTTCTTGAACAGCATCGGGTATTAGTAGAAAAATTATTTCTGAAGAGCTTATAGATTGATTTATAGAAACAACATCAAAACCATCTTTAATTGCATTTTTGTGGTAGCTATCATCTCTATTAGCAATTGTGACGTAATGACCAGAATCCCTAAGATTAAGTGCTTGTGCCCTTCCTTGGATACCGTAACCTATGATAGTAATCTTCATTAATTAGTCCTCTTTTTTAATATATTTTCTTGGATTCTTTTCCATTAATATTTTTGCGATTTCTAAATCCATTGGCTCATCAATGTTTACAGTTCTTTCTCTTGGCATTATATATGCAAGAGAATTCTTTGTGCCGTATCTTATTTTCTTTTCAAGCATATCTCTTCTCATTGAATAAATGGATCCATTTCTAATATATGCATCTGGCTTAAGATCTTGCCTTCTGCTCTCAGGTATCTCTGGTAAACAAAAATCTCTTATAAATCCGTTTTCTATTTTTTTTATTCTAATAGGATGATGATCATCTAGGCGCATAACTGCTATAACAGAATCGGCATTCGTTTCAAACTGCATTTCTAATGCTGCATCTATGTCTTTAGAAGTTTTAAATGGATTCGTGCATAATAATTCAACTACAAAATCATAAGAATAACCCTTTAAATTTTCCATAAATCTTGTTGCGTGGAGATTACACTCTACAGGTTTTGCCGTATCTCCAGATAATTCTTTTGGTCTTACAAAAGGAGCTTCTGCTCCATAACTCTTAGCAATCTCAATGATTTCCTTATCATCAGATGAGACTACGACATCCGTTATATTCTTTGCTCTCTTTGCTTCACAAATTGTATAAGCTATGAGTGGGTGATCAGCTAAAATTGAGATGTTTTTCTTTTTAATAGCTTTGGAGCCTCCCCTAGCAAGAATTACTGCCAATACTTTATACATTTTTTTCTCCGCCCAAAAATTCTTCTAAAAGATCAACACTTTTATTGTAGGCTAATCTTCTTGCTCCATCTGACATTCCACCTATATGAGGAGTAATAAATATATTCCCATCTGGATATAGTTTCTTAAATGAATCATAGATAGGGCTATTAAACCTTGATTCAATTTCATCATAAATAACATCAGTGGCATAAAAAGAACGTGGATTTTTCTCAAGAAATCTAATTAAATGCTTTTCATCCACCACTTCCCCCCTTGATGTGTTAATTATTAAAATATTTTCTTTGCATTTATCTAAGAAATCTTCATTAATAAATTTATGATTTTCCTTATTGGCATGTATATGAATTGAAAGAACATCAATATTTGATAAAAAATGATTGAGATTTGAAACTTTCTTAACATCTAAATGATCACAATGATCTACAAATGGATCATAAAATAGTGGAGTTGCATCAAACGCATTACAGTAACTAGCAAAGATCTTTCCTAGCCTTCCTAAACCAAGTATTCCAATTTTAAGATCATTAACTTGTTTTCCGACAAAGTTCTCACAATCCCATTTACCTTCTTGAACGTCGATAGCTGCTTTGTTAACATTTCGAATAGACATCAACATTAACGTAAAAGCAAGTTCGGCTGTTGATGTTACCTTTGAAAGGAAGTCAGTTTCATTCTTTAATGAAATTATCTTTATATTCTTTTTTTTTGCAGCGTCTAAATCTATATGCACAGTACCAGTAGATGCTGTACAAATAAATTTAAGATTTTTCAATTTTCCAAGAACATTGTCAGAAAAAAAGATTTTTGATCTATTTGGGTTAGTAAAGATCCCAACAACATTATCTTGATTATTATTTTCAAAGAAATCTATATCAATATCAGGCTCATAAATTATTTCTGAAAGGCTTTCTAGCCTTTCCCTAACTTTTGCAATCCCTTCTAATGGGGTACAAATAAGGATCTTATTAGATTTTGATTCCAAAAAATTAGCCTACTCCTTTCCAGGTATTTCCAGCATCAGTGTAATGATGATCACATGAAAGTGTTGGATCATATAAGATCTTTCCTATTTTATTTTCTATGATCATAGAGGCCCAGTATCTATCCTCTTTTCCTGCTAAATCCTCATCGAATGGATGGTTCTCAAGAACATCTCTCCTAATAATAGAAAGTGCATTATGAAAAAAATAACGGCCCTCTGAATCAGAGTACATATCCTCTTTCTTCTCAGAACCAAAATGGCTCCATAGATATCTCTTTGTAATCCTTTGGCCTTGATAAATTGGGTCCTGGTTACCAAATATTGCAACATAGCTTTCTAAATCTTTAAGAATTCTTTCTTCATCAAACTTCTTTAAGACACAATGACTGGACAAAATCAGGATGACTGGATTAGAGGCGACTTTCACACCTTCATTTAGTGCTAAACCTGGAGTATAGTCATCAACATTTATTAACTTTATATCAGTATATTTAGTATTATTTAACTCTAAGTTAGGATTCGCTTTGAACTGTCTAATTATTTCAAGAGACTTATCAACTGAATTGTTATCTACAATTATAATCTCATTGTTTGGAACCAAATCAATTACTGACTGAAGAGCATGGCCTATCCATCTTTCTTCATTTTTACATCTAATAATTACGCTAAATCTATTACTCATAATCAGCTGGCTCCCATCTACCTCTATAATTTTCAACTGTATCTCTCTCAATTTCTTGGAAATCTATACCTCTGTCAATTATTGAACTTTCTGCTAATCTGATATTTTCAGACATTTCTTTAAATTCTCTTGGTTCAAAAGCAAATTTATTGTCTCTCCCGGGAAGATTCTTATCAGTAGTAAAGTGTTTCTCTATAACTGTAGCTCCTAATGAAACCGCGATAGCTGGAACAACTGAGCTATCGGTATGGTCACTAAATCCAACATTTGCTGATAACTCCTTGAGCCAAAGGATCCTCTTAATATTTGCAAACTCAACACCACATGGATATGAAGATACGCAATGCATAAGGTTATACTCGCATGATCCTTTTTTTAGAATTTCATTTGCTTCTTCAATCTCACCTTTAAGAGAAGCCCCTCCAGAAAAATACACATAATTAAAGTTTTTTGCACAAAAATTAATCAAATCTATATTTACAGTTTCATGTGATGGGATTTTAATGATGTCTATATCGAGATCTTTGATAAATTTAGCTCCAATTGTTCCAAAAACACTTATCAAAAATTCCACATTATTTTCAGAAGAAATTTTTTGTAGGATCTGAATCTTTTCTGAATCTAGTGCGGCCTTCCTATAAATTTCAATCCTTCCGTCATCATCCCACGGCCCAGGTCTGAGAAATTTTGGATCCCAATACTGAAACTTAACCATATCTGCTCCACTTTCAGATGCGGCTCTAATCATGTCTTCAGCTAAAACCATATCTCCCATATGATTCCAGCCTATTTCAGCAATAATCTTTACGCTCATTTTTTTCTCAATCCTCTATGACTACTAACCCCCTATTCTGCTTGATAATTTCAACATATAGGCTATCAAGCTGATGAATATTGGATAGGTAAGTAAGCTCTTTATCTACCCCCTCATATTTCGCAACGCGAACTCCATCATTATATATATTTATTCCGTTAATATGTATTATTCCATCGGGGTTTTCTTTCAGAGCCAACATTATAGAAATAACTCCCAAAGATGGCCTAAAAAAAGTACTCATTCTTAACCTAAAAAAGAATTGAATTAAAAACTTTGTCTTATTTATAAAGTTTAGTCTAAAAAAGATTTTTTTTACTATTAGCTTAAGTGAGAATATCTCAAGATAAAGCTTCCATAAATCTTTGAAATCAAAGATTTTTACTTTTTTAGAATTTATGTTTCGGCTCTCTATAGATTTCTTAATATTAATATTTTCATTGGAACGAAATACCGAAATATCTTTTAAGTCTAGATTTCTGAGGAGGTTATATTTTTTCAGCCTAAATTCATTTGATTCTTTTCTTGATAGTCCATCAATTGAGGGGTGTTTATTCAAAGTCTCTTCATCAAAAAAAAGAGCGTCGCTTATAACCAATGATGGAAAAGTTTGATGTTCTAATCTTGTAAAAGATGTATTTGCGCAATATATTCTTTCATAACCTTTAGGGTCTATCATTTCAACAGAACCTGAACCAAGAACAAGAATTTTTGCTCTCATTATTTTGTAAAAATTTCTATAAAGTATCCATCTCTTAGTTTTGATTCAAATCTAATTTGTGGATTTCCCATTAAATTAAGTAATTTATCCCTATAGTTTGTATGATCTCCTCTTAAGTCTAGATGATTATAAGATATAACACTTGATACCTTATTACTCTCAATTAATTCAAAATATTTATTGAGAGATGCTTCTGGTATTTCTGGAAATGAGTCCTGATTTATAATTGTGAGGCCACTCTTTTCTATTAGATTTGATTCAAAGTCTTGCGCATGAATAAATTTTGTAATCTTATCCTTCTTATCATAATTTACAATATATTGCCTTAGTAAGAAATGTGGAAGATCTATAAAAATTGTATCACCTATTTTAAGATCTGACGAAAGCACCAAGTTTGACAAGATACCAGACCCATCACCAATAAAAATTGGTTTTAAGTCATTCTTTGAAAAGAAATTTCTAATAATGTTAAAAAAATATAAATGGTCTGTAAGCTCAATTAAATATTCCATACCCTCAAACCTGCTCATCCAGGGTTGACCACTATATATCAACTCTGAAAGCTGGATATTTTTCAGAAGCCCAAGAATCTCTTTATATTCTTTCTTTTTTAATTTTTGCTTTAGTTCAAATCTGCTGTATGTTTTTGATTTACCTGGAAACATATGCAGATAGAGTGAAATGATTCTTTTATTCTCTCTCTTGATGTATTTATATCTTGTAATTGGATTACTCAATGCCTTACCAGCACACGCCCCATCCGATAAACCATTTACAAAAAAGTCTTCATAAAGTTTTTTTATATCTTCTTTTTCAAGACTTTTTGTATCTCTTATATTTGATTTATCGTACTTGTTGAATACATTTAACCAGATGTCAGAAATTGCAATATTTTCATCTGCTACTGGATTACCAACTTCCTTTTCATATGAAACAAATACTTTGGTGGGGATATTTATATTTTTATTTCTGAAAATCATACTAATTAATCATAATCTAAAGTCAGAATATTTGGATTCAAATAATGATTTCAAATCAAATATTATTGATTCTTTTTTTCCATAACTTTTAATTTTTTCAATACCTAATTCATAAAAAGCATCATGAGGAACAGCAATTATTATTCCATCATATGAATCCTCCTTGAGATCTTTAATAAGATTCATGGGATATTTTGTTTTAACTGAGTGTTCGTCAATCCATGGATCATATGCGTCTATTAAGAAATCTTTTGAAGAGAGGTTTCCAATAATGTCAAAAACTTTTGAATTCCTCACATCAGGACAGTTTTCTTTAAAAGTTAATCCAAGAACAAGAAGCCTTCTTTTGTTTGTAGAGTTTTTGGAATTTAAAAATTCCTGCATCTTCTGCGCAACATACATTCCCATATTGTCATTTAACTCTCTTCCAGCAAGAATTACTTCAGGGGTATAACCTAACTTTTTGGATTTATATGTTAGATAATACGGATCTACTCCGATACAATGACCCCCTACCAATCCTGGAGTAAATGGTAAAAAATTCCATTTTGTATTTGCGGCCTCTAAAACAGCTGAGGTATCTATAGACATTTTGTCAAAGATAATTGAGAGCTCATTCATTAGAGCTATATTGATATCTCTTTGAGTATTTTCTATAACTTTTGCAGCTTCAGCTACCTTAATGCTCTTAGCTTTAAATGTGCCAGCTTTGATAATAGATCTATACAGATTATCTATTATTTCAGCAGATTCTGAAGTAGACCCTGAAGTTACTTTTACTATATTTTCTAAATTATGCTTTTTATCTCCAGGGTTGATCCGCTCTGGGCTGTATCCACAAAAAAAATCTAAATTAAATTTTAGGCCAGATAATTTTTCAATCAAGGGCACACAAACCTCTTCTGTTGCCCCTGGAAAGACTGTAGATTCATAAATAACAATACTATTTTTTTTAATATATTTGCTCACAATCCTCGTTGCTGACTCTATTAATGAAAGGTCAGGCTTATTCTCACTGTCAACCGGTGTTGGAACTGTAATAATGAAAATACTACATTTTTCTAAATCATCATCCAAGCTTGTAAAAAAAAGATTTTTTGATTCTTCAAATTCTTGTTCACTAATCTCAAGTGTTACATCCTTTTTTTCCTTCAACTCTGATACTCTTTTTTCAGAGATATCGTAACCAATAACATCAAACTTTTTCCCAAAAGCAATCGCTAAAGGCAGTCCAACATAGCCAAGTCCAAGGATGCCTATCTTTGTTTTATTGCTCATAATATTCTTTGTACCAATCTACAAACTTTTTAATACCTTGCTCCACAGAAATTTTAGGTTCATATTTTAAGTCCTTTTGTAAATCAGTTATATCTGCATATGTATCTGGAACATCTCCATCTTGGAGCGGCAACATAACTTTTTCAGCAACTATTCCAAGATTATTCTCAAGAATAGCTATAAAATCTAAGAGATGAACGGGTTCACTACAACCAATATTGTAGACTCTCCAAGGACAGAAACTGCTTCCAGAATCTGGATTGATTGGATCCCAGTTTTTGTTGATAGTAGCAGGATTATCAACTACTTTTACAACGCCTTCAACAATATCATCAACATAAGTAAAATCTCTTTTGTGATTACCAAAATTAAAAACTTTTATTGGCTTTTTCTCAATTATCGATTTTGTAAATTTGAATAAGGCCATATCAGGCCTCCCCCAAGGACCATAGACTGTAAAAAATCTCAAACCTGTTGAAGGTATTTTAAATAAATTACTATATGTGTGAGCCATGAGTTCGTTGCTTTTTTTTGATGCAGCATACAAACTCAATGGATGATCAACGTTGTCATGGATAGAAAAAGGAATCTTTTTGTTTGCGCCATAAACACTCGAGCTGCTAGCATATACTAGATGATCAATTTGAAATGATCTTGCACATTCAAGTATATTTGAGAATCCAATTATATTGCTTTTAATATATGAGTTTGGATTCTCAATAGAATAGCGAACACCTGCTTGTGCTGCTAAATTAATAACTTTTTCTGGTAAAAAATCTTTGAAACATTCTGTTAAAAAAATTGCGTCAGCAATGTCACCTTCCCTAAAAATATAATTGTTGTAGTCCATTAATATTTTTAATCTATCTCTTTTTAGATTTACGTCATAGTATTTGTTTAGATTATCTATTCCAAGGACTGTGTCGCCTCTCTCAAGAAGTCTCAATGCTGTATGAAACCCGATAAATCCAGCAGCTCCAGTTAAAATGATTTTTGACATGTATTAATTCTCTCCAAAAATATCTCTAGTAAATACCTTATCTTTGACGCAGTCTAATTTTTTGTCATATCTGTTAGTTAGGATTAAGTCACACCCTTTTTTAAACTCTTCGAAATCACTACATGTCTGGATCTCAGGAAATTTATTTGAATCTAAATTTTCATCGAAAACCAAAATATCTATATTTGCAATGGATAGTTCATTCAAAATATCTAAAATTGCGGAATGTCTGTAGTTGCTGCTTCCCTTCTTCATCTCAAGTCGGAAAACTCCTAGCTTCTTTGGTTTTCTGTTAATGATTTCGTTAACAATGTGCTGCTTTCTTAATGTATTTGATATTATTGATGCGGATATAGTTGCTTGAGATATGTCCTTGAAATGACTATGCAATTGCATTGTATCTTTTGGCAAACAATATCCCCCGTAGCCGAAAGAAGGATTGTTATAATAATTTCCAATTCTTGAGTCTGCGCATATCCCCTCAATTACACTTCTTGAAGATAATTCCCTAGTCATGCAATATGAATCTAATTCATTAAAAAAAGCAACTCTTAGAGCTAAATAGGTATTTGCGAAAAGTTTCACAGCCTCTGCTTCTTCGGAACTCATAATCATAACTTCTTGATTATTTCTAGAAGAAATAGATTTTAGAATTTCTAAGAATTTCTTATCCTCATTTTCAAGTTTTTGACAAGCTCCTAAAATAATTCTTGAGGGATTTTGGTTATCTTCTATGGATCTTCCTTCTCTTAAGAATTCAGGAGAAAAAACTATTTTTGTTGTTTTATGATATTCACATTTTGCTTTGGTATAACCTATAGGAATTGTGGATTTAATAATTATTAATGAATCTTTACAAAGGTTAATAACTCTATCTATACATTGATCTAGAATTTGTGTGTCAAATTCTTTTTTATTATCATCATAATTTGTTGGTAAGCATAAAATAATATACTGAGCATAGTTCTGAATATCTTCGATATTAGCTGATGCAGAAATAGATAAATCTTTTGTTTCAAAAAAATTTTCTATGTCTTTATCAGGTATTGGAGACTCTTTTCTATTTATTTTATTTACCTTACTTTCATCTGTATCAATAACTAAAACATCATTATTTTCAGCCAAGAGTGCAGATAGAGAAGCTCCAACATATCCTGCACCAATAACAGCGATATTATTTCTGCCATAATCCATATTCATAAATGAATTAGTTCTTATTAGTGTTATAAAACTTTATTAAGCAAACAAGAAACCCCACCAATAAACCCAGTAAAGACCCAAGAATACATATAAGAGGTCTATTCGGAGAGGATTTAAACTCTGGAATAAATGGGGGATCAATGCTTTTTAAAATATAATCTTCGTTTACATTAGCTATCATCTTAGATTTGAGTTCCTCGGCTATTAATTTATAAATAGTGTCTTTAATATTTTTTTCCTTAGTTAAAGGAAGCTGGTCTTCAAGATAGTCGATCATATTCTCTGTCTCATTTAGGTCTTTTATCCTTGTTATGCTATTTAATTCATTAATAACAAGTGTAAGGAAATCGTAAGCAAAAATTGGAGAGATATGCTCGAAACTTAGAATAATGAAGCCTGAGTCCAGATCTTTTTTTGCGCTAAAGTTATTCAAGAATATTTTTTTATAAACTTCATGATAGCTAGGTTCAGGTGATCTATTTTCTTTTACTTCTCTTACCCATTTACCATCCTTAAAAATTTCTTGGTCATAAATTATTTCTTTAGTTGATTGATCAAAAGATTTAGAGGCAAAAAGATTTTCTTTTACTGATTCAAAAGAAATAAGGTGTTTTAAAAATTCTCTGGATGTTAATGTTTTTAAAACATAGTCAGATCTATCATTTGTTCCTGAAGAAAGTGATATTCCTCCTAGTGCTGCAAGACTTGAGTATTCAGAAGAAATCATAGATGAATCAGAGGATGTACCCAGATTAGAAAGTTCTAAAATTGCACTTGACTCATATTTGTTATTAAGACTTAAAGCAAAAAAAACAGATGATATTGAAAAGACCGACACAAGCATTACGAACAAGAATATATTTTTATAAAGTATTTCAACTAAATCAGATATATTTATAAGTGATTCGTAAGATTTTTGAGAATTTACCCTTAAATTATCATTCATATCGATAAGTATAACTAATATACTTTTATATTAATAATGGTGCCCGGAGCCGGACTTGAACCGGCACGAAGTTGCCTTCGAGGGATTTTAAATCCCTTGTGTCTACCAATTCCACCACCCGGGCAATAAAAGAAAGATTATATATGAGTTTCAAAAAAAATTTAAAAGATTAATTAACAAGCTTGCCAGGGTTTGAAATAAGATTTTTATCAAAAACAGTCTTAAGATTTTTGAGGAATTTAAATTTCTCTGGATAGAACTTCTTAAAATATTCAACCTTATTGAACCCAATTCCATGCTCAGCGCTTATAGTTCCATTTAGTCCAACTACTTGCTCAAAAATAAGATTATCAAAGTTAAATTCTGTTGATGAATCAAAATATTGATTTTTGATAAGATTGATATGAAGATTGCCATCTCCAACATGTCCAAAAAGCACTAGGTCAAACCCCTTATGGTCATTAAATTCTTCTTCTAAGTTGATAATAAGTTTTTGAACGTTCTTTGATGGGACTGCTACATCATATTTAATAGGGAAAGATCTACTTATACTTTCTGATATGATCATTCTGTAAAGCCACAAAGACTCTTTTTTTGTTAAATCAGATTCAACATAGATATTTAAAATCTTTTTTTCTTTATAAAGTTTGTTTAAAATGGTTTCACAAGAATCATAGTTAAAAAAATCAACCAATAAAAAATAATTCTCTTTTAAGAAATCTATATTAATACTGTTATTTGAATCCTTAATCTTTTCTAGAGATTTTTTATTAAAGAATTCAAAAGCCTCAATATCCTCATTTAGGATGTTCTCTCTTATACTGTCAAAGTTTTCAATCGAGTTAAAACAAATAAGAGCAGTATGGGTTTGTTTTGGTTCTTTAATAAGCTGGATATTGAGTTTTGTTAAGGAGCCAAAAATTCCTTCCGAACCTATCAAAAATGACTTAATGTTTGGTCCAGTTGCATTCTTAATTAAATATTCACCCATATTTATTTCTTGACCTGAACCACAGATAAACTCCATGTCATTGACATACTTTGCTGTCATGCCATATTTAATTACTCTTATTCCTCCAGCATTGGTTGCAACATTACCTCCGATTTGGCTTGATCCCGAAGATGAAAAATTAACAGGATAAAAAAGATTATTTTCTTTGGCGAAGCTCTGAATGTCGGAAGTTATAACGCCTGACTCACAAATAATTGATGATGAATTACTATCAAAATCAATGATATTATTCATTTTTTCAAATGATACGATTAACTCTTTTTCAAGAGCAGCAGCTCCACCAGAGAGACCAGTCCTGCCCCCAGAGGAAATAAAGGGATGTTTTAACTCATTACATATTTTAATTGTTTCAACAACCTGTTCTTTTGTCCTAGGAAAAACTATAGCTTCTGGTTCTGAATCAAAACTTGTACTCCAATCATTCTTATATTTTTCTTTTGAAAAAGTATCTATTTTTAAATCTTTATCATCATATATTTCATTTAGCAGTTCCAGCAATCTTTTCATATTATTTAATGGAGGCTGAGGCCGGAATCGAACCGGCGTAAACGGATTTGCAGTCCGCTGCATGACCACTCTGCCACCCAGCCAAATTATTAAATTTTACCTTCATCTCTTAAGCTTTTTCTAATCTTTGTTGCGCTAATAGATTCAATATCTGAACTAAAAGACTCTTCCTCTATTTTATAACCTACACCTCTTCCATAGGTTATGTTGGTGATATTGGGGACTAATTGAATAACAAAATCTTCATTAATTTTATAACCAGATAAAGAAAGCTTTTCAGCAATATCTTTCGATATTTCTTCGAAAGAGAAGGGATTATCTTCTTGCCCTTCACCTCCGGAGGAACCTTCTACATCTCGAACTTGTATTACGACTTGTCCAGTCTTGCCAAGTGCTCTTTCAAAAAGAGCAAGATGGCCATCGTGCCATGGCTGCCATCTGCCTAAAAGAAGGACTGTGGGTTTTTTTGAATCAAACATCTCTTATTAAACTTGCCACTTGCGAGGGGCTATATTGATCCCAAGCAGAAATTTTTAGGTTAAATTTCTCAGGCTTCTCAAATATTTTATCTGTATCCTTATAGTTGCTTTCTTTTATTGTATCCATCCAGATGCAATAGTCAGCATTAAATATTTTTCTTGCTTCTTTA
>MDTG01403069.1_pt1 | contig 24686 bp, 20 predicted proteins | sample 811421 | NCBI WGS metagenome assembly MDTG01 (sample SAMN05326645, study PRJNA326480) | marine metagenome | isolation source: seawater | place: Pacific Ocean: South East | collected 2011 | reverse complement strand
TGATTCTAGTCTCTTTTGTATCTCCTGAAATGATCCATATTCTTCATATGGTATAGCATCTATGTACTTAACAGCATGAATAGGTTGCCCTAAACATATGTACACTCCCATTTCGTATCCTACCTCGGGATCATGACTGTGCTCAATGTAGTGAGGAGTATCCTTGAATTCTTTCTGTATTTTCACCTGTAATATATTTTTATAGTTGTCATCATCTTGAATTAACTTCATCCAATCGACATGTTTCTCAAATATCGACTCTACAAATATCTGTGCTATTTGAAAGCCAGGTCCAGTAACAAAGACATTGTCGAACCATTTTTCATCGTCGTGTATATCTATTTTATTGAAGTCTAAGAAAAGTGCTCCCAAGAATGACTCAAAAAGACATCCCAACTTCTTCAAATTTGTACGAATCTTTTTCTCCTCTGCGTGCTTTGATATAATATAGTAATTATGTAGACCCATCTCGTATGCCAACTTTCCTATTGCCTCGTTCTTTACCAAAGCTATTTTCTTTTCTGTCATGAAACCTTCATTCTCTTTTGGGAATCTTCTGTACAAATAATACTTTGTTACGCACTCTAGTACCCCATCCCCGAGAAATTCTAATCTCTCATTAGATTTAGTGCTTAAAGGCAAACAGTCATCAGGTTTATCAAGTATAGTAATGTTCTCCTCTATATTATGCAAATGAGGCCTTTTCGTATAGGATCTATGAACGAAAGCCCTTTTGTATAATTTCAAGTTATGCACATTATCTGGTACTCCGTATTTTGTTAGAATAGATTGAACTTGGTTCAATGTAATCTCTGTATTATCCGGATTATATGGATTGAATACAAGACCTTCCTCCTCTCGGGTAATGTCGTCATCCTGAGCAAATTTGTTATCTCCTAACATCTATGTGCGTATAGTTATCGGTAAATAATAAATAAGTGTAAGATATTTGATAGTATTGTAGTATATACTATTTTATATAGGTAAGCTTATACCTTTATCGTTACTACATATATGAATGCTTCAATTTTCATCTTCATAACGTAGAGCATTAATAACGCGAGACACAAGACGACTTACTGGCCTTCTCATTTTCTCTTTACTTTTGCTGTTTCTCATGGAACACAAGATTATTGCACAATCATATAAATCTTCTTCGCTTGATCTTTCTTCCTTTTTCTCTAATTTATTTGCATTTCTACTTTCAAGAGTCTGACTTCTTGTGACAACTCCCATTACAGATTATTCTTTTTACCCTCTTCGTTTCTTCTTTGTACGTACATTTGTATATAAGGTTACCTTTATGTATTATTATACTCTTTTTATAAAGTATTAAAAGCATATCTGTTATACTTTTAAATACTTCTTAACACAAACAAGGTTAATTTTCCATAAAGCACCATAACGACCATAAAATAAGATGAAATTAATTATAGATAACAGAGAAACATCATTTATAGAAAGGTTGAATCATCTTTTCCCTCCTCTTACACATCAGATATCATATGAAGTGGATAGACTTGATGTAGGAGATATGATCATACGTTCAGAAAACGATGATGATATAGTTATATTTGAAAGGAAAACTACGTATGATCTAGCAGCTAGTATTAAGGACGGAAGGTACAACGAACAATCATTTCGTTTGGATTCGTCTAATGTACACAACCACAACATTTTCTATCTGATAGAAGGCGACATCGAGAGATTATATGAGTACAAGGCAAGGACCAGTAAGTCCGTTCTTTATTCTTGTATTACATCATTGTCTTTTTACAAGGGGTTCTCTGTTTACAACACCAAAAGTTTGGACGAAACATGCAAGTTTGTATACAATTTCATATCTAAGTTAAAGAAAGAACATTTCAAAAGAAAGTTACCTTTCTACTCCAACCTATCTGCTTCCGATGATGTTATATATAGAGAGGAAGATAAAACAGATAGCTGTATCCAAGATATGGGAAAGGATGATGATCCATGCGAAAAAGAAGAAAAGGAAGCTGTACCTACCAAAGATGATGATGCAAAGATGATGATGGATATAGGAGGTGGAGGCATCGTGGAGGTAGATCAGGATAAAGATAAAGAAGACACTGGAGTTTTCATTATACCGAATAATCAACTATCAACCTCTTCTATAACTATTGATAGCAAGTACATATATCAAACACCCAAACCTAGGTATAGCTAGATTATAAAAAAGGAAAAGAAAGCCAATATAACTTTAGATAATATTGCTGAAATTATGTTATGTGCTATTCCTGGTGTTGGCAGCCAATGTGCTTACTCTATCATGAATCAATACAACGGTTCTCTCCATGATATGCTGAACCACTTATCAGAAGACCCTACTGCTCTAGATAAAATAAAGATAGAAAACAGCAATGGACAGAATCGTAAAATAAGTAAATCTAGTGTAGAAAATATTAAACGATTTATGTTGAAAAATAATATAGGTTGATAATACATAAGTGATACAGTATCACATTCTTTATTAAAGATGGATCAAAGCGACTTTATAAACTTAGCCGGAATAATTATAATTATTATTCTGGTGTGTCTAATAATGAAAGAAATATATAAAATCAATACCACAGCTAACCCTTTTAAATTAGAAGGGTTTAGTGCTACTGACGGATCAGCAACAGCTCAAGAAATAGAGAAACTGATTGACGATATGAAGAACAAAACAGAACAAATGGTAGACAACCTGCATCTAGTAAAGTACAGAAAAGATTGGGAAAATTTGATCATCGCGACGGAAGCTCGTATAAGTGCTCTCACTCTTAGTATGTTACCATCTGTTGGTAAATCTCTTCAGGTAAAGAATAATGATAAAGCCATAAAGGACAACATATCGAATATAAACCAATTGAATAAATTCAGGGAAACTCTTAACGAAACTATGAAATACTTGGATAGCATATAAAATAAAATTGCTTATATTCATTTTATCTTTTGAAAAGTAATTCAAGTATTTCTTAATCAAATAATTATTATATAAAATTGATTTACGATAACACTTTTATATAAACTATATACACTGTACCATAACCATCATACACTTTATTCTTCAGTTCTATAGAGTTCTATGCATAGCACAACAAAATCTAGGACATCCATAAGTTACAAAACTCTATATTTATACGAAAAGAGTAGAGCCGACAAATTAACACTCTATATTGATGAACTACAATTGGAGATACAAAGTCTAAAATCTTCACAAGTATCTCACAATCACGATGGATTGAAAGAGGACGAAAATGAAATATCAAATGTCTTGGAGAAATTAGAGGATCTGTCTTTGTCTACGAAAGCAGAAGAGAAAGACCAGCATGACAATAACTATAATAAATCATCAATATCAACTTCGGATAAAGAGATAGATAACGCAGGTGTAGTTGAAAGTAACATCCCTGATATTTCATATACAAATAGTTTAACAGCCAAGAACGGATACAAAGAAGAAGAGAACGTATGTAAGGACTTGAATGACGTCGTTGATATTCGCAAGACATTCCTACCTATATTGGGAGATGAGTATGATTATTGCGATAGATTAGGTGGTTCAAGTAAATGCGATATTCAGTCCAACAATAAAATACTGAAGGGACAAGTGAAGAAATACAAAAAGGGACAATTCCAGCAACTAGACAGACATAACGTAGATACCTTCATAACCAGCGTACCCGAAATAAGCAGTTTATCATACATTTTGAAGAATTTATGCGAGTATCCTCTACTTCCTGATGGGCAATATGTCGACAAAAGCGTACCAATAAAAAAGTTAAACTCTTCAAATTATTCAGAAGATATATTAATAAATATGCTTCATCTTATGAACGAACATAAAAGGAATATTTTACATTATGCTTTCTATGGCACAAATAACAAAAATAGACCAGATTATCTTTTTGGGGTAGAGTACGTCGGGAACGTACGTCATAAAATAGTCGTTTTCGAAATAGCAGAAATAATAAAATACTTGGAAACTCTAGAATTTAAAGTATCTAAGGGAGAAACGGTTTTGGTACTAGGGGAAGAAAGCGTTTTCTCTATGCAAAGAAAAGGGGGAGATGGTGGAAGAAAAGGAAGTAACCAGCTACAAATAAAGATTATTGTTAGCAAGCTGGAAGACAAAGTAAAATGCATTAAGCATGTTTTATAAGTCTATAAGTCACGAATTAATTGCTCTATTACATTAACTACTATACTATTACCTAAGTAATACAGCATTTTATTTTTATTTTTTAATGATTCGTACTTAAAAGAATCTTCGAAACCAAACATTCTCAACGTTTCAACAATACTTAACGTTCTTATTTTACCTTCCTCAAGATAGTACAATCCAGTTTTCGCACCTGGTCCTCCAGAGGACGCACATATAGTAGGTCCAAATGAATGAATGTCGTACACTCTTTCACCTTGTCTTCCCCCTTTCCCTGTTTCCTTGTTAATTAGTTTATATAATATCGAGCTAGTTCTTTTTCCTTCACATTTCTCAAGTGTATACTTCTCCTCATAATCAAGATAATCGTTAGTGTTATACTCAATTATACTAGATACTGGCACTATAGGGTTCACAACCATTTGAAACTTATAGGAATTATCTTTGTTGCATATTATGTAAAGTCGCTGCCTGGATTGAGGTGAATTATAAAATCGAGAATCAATGACTTTGTAACTAACATGATAGTCACGTTTTTCCAGTTCACTTTTCATTATAGCAAATGTTTTACCATTATCTATAGTAAGCAGGTTCTTAACGTTTTCGAGGAATATTGTGGGAGGACACTTCGCATCTACTATATCCAGTATTTTGAAGAACATGCTCCCACGTGAGTCGTCCTGTAAACCTTGCTTTTTACCTGCTATGCTGAAAGATTGGCATGGGAATCCTGCACATAGTATATCGAAATCTGGTACTTCTTCTATACATATTTTATTGATATCTCCTTCCGGTTTTATACCGTAGTTTTCTTCATATATGCTTCTTATACCTTCGTCAATATCGCATGCAAGAACACATTCGTACTTTTTGTCCACATCTTCCTCACCGTAATCATTATTGACCCTATTGAAAGCTGCATGAAAAGCCCCTAGACCACAGAATAGGTCAATGTATCTTACCACTTTCGATTTTCCTGAGCTGCTTCGAGTCGTCTCTTCTTTCTGGTAGCTACCTGTCTTATCTTCCTGTTCCCGTTGTCCTTCTTGTGTGCTTATCCTAATTATTTCATTCTTTATATCATCTAGTACTTCCTTAACGGTGCTCTTTATCATTAATGTAGTATATATTGTATCAATAACAAAGTAAAGTATTTTATATAGTAGAGTAATTAGTTTGTAAGTGCTTATGTATTATTAGAATATATCAATTTTAGTCATATACTCTAATAAAGTAACTATGTGAGTTATATTGATTTCGTATTCTAACCTGTGAGACATAATGCATTCCGCTCATTATTACATTATTATATAATCCTAGTTTATATGAGTAGCTATATATCTACCACTTTCATAATATCCGTATTATAGTTTCCATTTCTCTTACTGTATCCAATTTTGATTACATATGCAGTATACTTTCTCAAACAAAGATAAGGTACATTCAAAGTCGCTAGGATGGGTTTCTAAAACGAATACAAGCAACGATCCTAACCAAGGTATTCACATAAAAAATGCTGGGAATAATTCCGTCCTACCTACAGCTGGCTCTATGCCAATGAAGTCAGGTAGTGCTGACAATGACGCAAGTTTTGCTATGGGTCGAAGAGATTTCGTAAAAACAGTATCTTCCTCGCCCATGACTATGAATAATACAGACCAATCCTCCTATTTAGCAAGAAGAAAAGCCCTGGCTACAGGGAAGATAATACAGAGTGCTCCTATATCATTTAGTTCGAAAGACAGGAATTATTTGAATAGTTCATTAAGGAAGGCACGAAACAAAGGATATGTAGTGCCCAAGAATGTTACATACTCGAGGATGAGAAAAGCTCAGGATTATGGATTCGGTGAAATTCAAGAACCATGGACGAACGCAGAACTTACTAGTTTCACACTATTGGACGGTTTTACAGCACAATTACAAATTAAGGGTGACCTCACATACTCCTCTTATAGCGGTGCAGGTGCAATTACAGGCGGTGTTGATAATATAGCTTCGGTCATAATCGGTACTAAGGTCACTGACCTTATTTATGATTCTAGTAATTACCAGGGTGCATTCCAGGATTTACAAAATTTAGTCAGTGTTACTATTCCCTCAAGTGTTACCACGCTTGGGCAATGGGTATTCTACAATGACAATAAATTGACTACAGTAACATTTGAAGATACATTAGAAGATCCTTGTAAAATTACCTCCATTAGTGGTAGTGTATTCGAGGGATGTACTAGTTTAAGCCAAATTACTCTTCCATCAAGTATTACCAGCATTGGACTAAGTGCGTTCTCTGGAAGCGGTCTTACATCCATAACCATTCCATCAAGTGTCATCAGTATTGGAAATACGGCATTCTTCAATTGCACTAGTTTAACAGGAGTAACATTTAAGGAAGGTTCTTCGTTAAGTAGCATTGAATCTGGGGCCTTCAACGCAAGCGGTCTTACATCCATAACAATTCCAGCAAGTGTTACCAGTATTGGAAATGCGGCATTCTACAATTGCACTAGTTTAACAGGAGTAATATTTGAAGCAGGTTCTTCATTAAGTAGCATTGGAACTGGTGTATTCAGAAAATGTACTGCACTTGAATCCATAACCATTCCAGCAAATGTAACCAGTATTGCAGGAGAGGCATTCTACGATTGTACTGCACTTGAATCCATAACCATTCCAGCAAATGTAACCAGTATAGCTGAAGATGCATTCTCCAATTGCACTAGTTTAACGAAAGTAATATTTGATGCAGGTTCTTCATTAAGTAGCATTGGATCTGGTGTATTCGCACATTGTACAGCTTTAAAAGATATAGTATTTAATAGTAGTACAATTCCATCAACAATGTCATCTAGTACTTTCCCCACCATAAGTCAAGGTGTTACTATTACCGCTTACTATACTCAAAGTTCCCTAAGTCAAAGATATATAGACACTTTAAAATCCATATTTGGAGATGAAAATGTTAAATTTAATCAAGTAATACCTTTATCAAATTCGCTAGGAGCTACATACCAAGAAGGTGATAGTATTACTTTTAATACATTCGGTTCTGGATTTGATACTGAATTGGGTATATTCGATGAAAATGGAAATCATGTAACCTCAAACGATGATGGTGGCGGTGGACAGAATGGCGAAAGTAAAATAGACTATACATTTACTAGCGTCGGTAAATATTACTTAGTGGTAGGTGGCTATGACATAGAGTTTTCACATCATGATTTTGGTATAAAAATTGGTCATACTACAATAACAGGTGACGGTACGTTAAGTTATGGAAGAAGCGGAGAACAACTATCATCTATACCTTTTACGATTACTAGTGCTAATAAATATAGAGTATTTTCATTTGATATAGAAGCAGCAGATTAGTCTGATCCGGATCGCTCCATACATTGATTTATATTATATCGCATTGACCTATTTCTATCAATTGATAATTAACAAATTTGCTATCAATTGATAATTAGTAAAGTATCTCGAAACTCGAATGCTCATATAGATATCATATTGAGTGAGTAAGATTCAAGAATAACTCATCTTTAACTTTTTCATTGTACTCCAGACCAATTATCATCCATGGCATTTGCACTAGGAGAGCTCGATGATTCACCTTCATTGAACATTTTGTCTAGCGGTGTGTACAAACCTATGCTCTGGTTGGTTTCGTCAAAGCCAGGATATGAGTCGTTATTGTATGGAGGATCATCTCTACTGGCATCGTATAATAATGACACTTGAGATGGTCTAGTGCCAGCGGGAATGTTAAGCATGTTAGCTTCTGCCAAAGAGGAAATTGGGGGAAGACCTTCCTGGTTACTGTTAGGACTTGGTTTTATTTTGTAAATTTCTTTACCTTGTGCGTCATAAGAGTTTTGTAGAAAAAGTACAGGACAATTAATGCCCTGACTTCTTTGCCACTTTACGAATTCAGTATATTCCTCTAAATTATCGAACTTCATAGGATTGACTCCTGGTACTTCTGCTAACTCTGAGTTGTACAGGTATATCTCCTTGCCTTTCTGAATGAGTACATTGGGGCATCTCTTGCTTTTATCACCTGATAAAGAAAATCCTTCTATAGGTGATGGACCACTTCTAGGGTAAACCACGAAGCAGTATAACCCGATAATGAAAACAAACACAATGAATGACCATTTCAATGGCATTTCTTTGACACTACGGATAGTGCCAGAAGATATTCGATTCAGAACATCCATGATAAAGAATATGTCTTTGTTATATATATACTGGAAATATATATTAATTCCAAAGCTCGCTCGTTATCATGATTATACATAAAATAAACGATTACAGTTCTGCTGAGAAGTTTAACCAACGAGCTCAGGAGTGTGTTGTTTTCGTGAAATTCTATAGTCCTAATTGCCCTGCGTGCATTGCCTCTGAGGAAGAATGGGGCAAGCTAAAATCCAATATTCCGGATAGTACTAACAATTTTGATTTAGCCGAAGTAGATCCTAATGGATTACGTGCGTTGCAGGACAATAAATTCAACAAAATGAACATTGACGTACAATATGTCCCTACTTTCGCAGTGATGAAGGATGGAAAAGTCTCTGACATATATGAGGGAGAACGTAATCATCAGGACATGATACAATACCTAAAAGACAAAAAATATTTGGAAGAATACAACAGGATGAGTGAAGGTCAAAGATGCATGCAAAAAGGAGGTGGAAGACGAACCAAAAGAAGAAGAGGCAAGAGGAGTCGACTCAGTAAGACCAAAAGAAGAGATCGATTGAGCAAATCAGGAAGGAACAAGAAGGGGAAAAGAAGCAGACGGCAGAGAGGAGGAGACTACGACTATGAGCAGGAAAAACACCTCCGAGACCACAAGGAGTTCCACACGAAGAAAAGGGAAAAGAATAGAAAAGCAATTGAAAGAATGAAGGATATAGGTGAATATTTGCACCCAGAAAGAGAGGGACCGTATAGTGATTTGGTTCACCCTTATGAGCTGAGGACTATAGGTCCCAGAGAAAGGGTGGAACGCCTCCGCACTGGTGATACCAATTTCTACGATATTTCAGCATTGAACCAGAATTACAGAGATGAAATGGAAGATGCCACAGGTGAAGGTATAGAGGAGGGAATAATAATAGAGGATCCCGACGATCCACAATATCCATATGGTCCTATTACCTTCGGAGGATCCAAAAAAAGAAAACATACGACTAGAAAGAATAGACGAACTTAATGCTTCTTCTTTCGGGTTCTCTTTTGTTTCCCTTTGGATGCTTTTCGTGTATGATTTTTATGTTTATTATTTGAAGAATCGCATATGATACGCAGAAGTTTATCCTTTGCCTTCTTTATATCAATGTACCTTTTAAATGTTGGGAATTTACCTTCATATACAGCCTCTTTTATTGCTGATCTTCTCCATACTGTGCCGGTACTTGCGTCCAATGTGAAGTACCAAAAATAATCGATGAACCCTTGTCCGTTGTTAATGTGCTTCAGCAAATAGGGACAAAATTGTATTCCATCATAATCTTTCATGACTTTATCCCATTGAATAAAGCCATACTTCTTATTCGGATCCACAGTCCCCAAATTTACAACTACGAAATCGTTATGATTGAAATCTTCATCTTCTACTCTATCACGAATACTACCGTTAAAATCTTCCATAGCACCCATTACTTTTAAGATATGTTCTTTATCATTCGTTTTTATTCCGTACTTCCTATTGAATTTTTTCATCTTCTGTAATGAATCCACAACAAGTATACGATCCATATTTAATACTAAACTGTATATTTCTTTCTTTGATACATACCTGATTGGATCTTCAGAATGATGTGCAATTTTTCTATTCGATTCTGTCCATCGATCGAACCAACTGGACCCACAGGAGTACCAAAATGAAGGTTCTGGTTTATAGGCTGTACCATAATGTCCTTCTTTCATTTCTTTTTCAATCATTTTAAAAAATGCTTCGTTTATTTTCTTATCTTTCGTGAAATAACGATATTTGAATTGTTTAACATCATCTTTGTCTCCGAACCGGTTATCAGAATATAATACAATCTTTTTATTCGTTGCAGTATCTGAATTCAATAAACACGATTTATCAGACATGTTGGATACTGTGTGCTGTATCGTCTACATATATATATATATAGTATCATTAAAACTTTCTTGCATACTATATAAAATTGAAAAGATAGTATCCACTCCAATTTACATATCATTCATACTATAATCTTATTACTTCTATATTTAATAATGACATTGACAAAGCACCTTAGCAAAACATACAACAGAGAGTACTGGTACAATTCTGTTACAAAGGAATCAACCTGGATAAAACCTAGTGACATGGAGAAGGATGAAGAGGAAGTCAACGAGGATACTGAGGGTACAAAGGAAATTATAAATAAAGAAAAGGTAAAGGTCGAAGATTCGTCTCGGTTGCCACATAAAGAAACAGCTACAAGCACGAATAGTAGGTCTTCACGAGGAGATTACAGTATGCAAATTGCCAACAGCAATGGATTGTCGTGGAGTATTGAGGGTGCATCCCATTGGACAAAGGAAGATTATAGGGAAAAGTTACAAGATCTTAATCAAGCCATGCGAGATTTCTAACTTCCAATTTAAAATAAAAGTAATTATTAATTATTATAACAAAAATAGTAAATGTAAATAAGTAAATAAATCAAAAGAATAATCTTTTTCTTTGTCTTTTTTTATGATAATGAAATGTGGAAAATAACGTCACTTCTTGTTGAATTATTATATATGTCATGAGGTTCTATTCTAGATATACCGCAATCAGTTAACACAATCTTTTGCTGTTTCTTCAGAACTATACTTTGCTTCATTATTTTCAAAGGTTTCTTTGCCAAATAGTACACTATTTCCTCCGTGGGAGATGATATAATATCAGAGGCAACCCATGCTACCTCCACGTGTATGTTGTTCTCGTCATCTATCGAGATATTTTCAGGTAAATCAGGTGTACATTTAACTGTTAACTCCTTATTATCATCGGGAATGTTATAAACTAACTCGTGGTGCCACAAAGGAACGTAATATCTCTCGTCGTTCTTTTCGTAAACGTAGACATTATCCTCAATTAAATCAGAAAGAGAAGGTGTTATTAGTACGATATTGTGTACATCTTCCGCTACGCTTCTTAGAGAATCTTTAACTTCGCATGCAACGTTTACCGGAAATTTTGCTAACGATGAATAAGAAAAGATAATGTCTATCATCGTCTTTGTAGCGTTTCTATCTATTTTTCCTAGAAACTCCTTACATTTCGTTTTTATGTCATCATAATCCAAAGATACGGATTGTATAAACTTTGAGCATAATCTATATATCTTTTCATGTTTGTCACCTGTTTCTCTTTCCTCCCCCGACATTTCATCCATTTTCCAATGAGATTCAAGGTAATTATACAAGAAATCATTCCAAATATTCCAATATTCGCTTCCTAGGGAATTTACGAAGTCATCGTCCGATTTCATGAAAGATTTATGTTCATCCTTGCTTTTCCTTTCTTCGGTATCCTCGTTGCTATTTTGGACAAACTTTCGAAGGTAATTATACGCTTCGTTTATATCTTTAGTTTTCTCCGTTGCAACGACTTGATTTTCTATGTTCTTGTCTGGATGATATTTTAACAAATTCAATTTATATTGTCTTTTCAGCTCCGTCTCAGTGAAAGGACAATGCAGATTCAGTAAAAGAACATACTCATTGAGTTTATCCATTTCTATTTTATATCCGAAATGCAAGATGATTGCTGGATCAAGTTGCTCGAAAAATGTATTGTGTTTATAATTTTAAATAAATAACTCTCTAAGTGGTAAATAGGCCTATAATTATTGTTGAAATACTGGAGGAAAGTGTACATGTACATTATTAGTCTATCGTAAGTGTCTTCACTTAGTTTATATTTCACGGTAATGTACCTTAATATAGTCCACAATACGTTAGTGACTTTTATGTCGTATATTAACATATCGTACAGCACATCACGAAATCTCAGAAAGTCAATGGTCTTCGGATTATCTATGTACGTGCACAATTCGTTGCAATATGCGTAAGTGAAATCGCAAATCTCTGATGGCAAGCCTATAACTTCAGCCTTTAAGTTACTTTTCTTTTGCATCATGATACTTTCAAAGTTTCTATACATGTCATTACTTTCCTCGTCGTCAAGCTCTCCTTCGCTACCACTTTCGGCTTCTGTTATTTCCGCCTGTTTTTCCAATTTAATCGCATCGAAAGTCTTACTCTCATTGTATGATGACAAAGAAACAACACTTCCTCCATGAGTTTTGTCTGAAAAGTTCTTCTGTTTAGAAGATAAGATGCTGCTTCGAACAGATTCAGTTGGAGCAGGCACACTGATTATATAGCAAGAATTTATGATATTGTCTGGTAAGAATGACACATGCTCCGTCACAATAACGAAGCGTAACTGAATAGTAGTGTGAGTCTTTTGCATATAACTGTAGAAGTTCTCCAGAAGTTCTCCGTGAATATCCTGAAAATTCTTACATAGTATAATACCGGATGAGGTAGCTCGTGACGAAAGTATGTCAAGCACGTGAACATATATATCGTTCCATAGTTGTTTAGCATTGCATCCCAGGAGAAACATGTCCACTTCAAAATGTATGTCACTCATTTTGAAATTGTAGTCGTTCTTATTCGAGGTAATAGTGAATTTTCTTGTGTATTTCAATTTCGTAGGACTGTACTTGCAGATGGAGGACAGTGCCTGGCTGTACTTACCACTTCCTTTAGGTCCATATATTATTATGTTCCGAAAGTTCTCTATAGTATCAGGAAATGCCTTGAATACTTTATGTAATTGAGGATGCAACGATCCGTCATTCTCTATCGTTGTCAAGTAATCATCAAAAGTGAATTCAAGAAACTTCATTATTAGTATAATAGTAATTGTTATAGCATTTATATTCTATATATTTTTCACATAAAGATTTCTCCACTATAGTCTATAACAGCTGTATGAAATGATAAAGACAATAATATGAATATTACTTTAAGCATTGACCAATTCATTCCAAGATGCATTTACTTTGGTGAACCTGTGCAAAATACTATCATGGAAAATAGTCGCTTCGTGAAACTAATTTACTCTGATCAAATAGTTATAATGAATGGATTATACTTTGAAATTCCTTTGAATATAACAAATAAAACTATTTACTTTAGACGAAACAAGTATTTCTTCGATATGAATAATGATGCAGCACAAGATATTATCAAGGGAGCCCAAGACATTGAACTAGCTATATTAGAAAAGTACAAGGGTAGCAGGCTATCCATTTACTCGAAAGAACATGAATCCCTGCTATCGAAGAATATGAAACCCATGGTGTATGATAGTTTTCAGCATGGGTGCATAAAATCAGAATCAGGTTCAGAGTTCAATAATAACGATGATAGCATTGTGGATTCTTGCAACACACCCAAAACTAGTGGAAACGCGACTTGTACCTCAATAGCTACAGCACATCCAAGCTACCATTTGAGGAAGCAAAGAATTATGAAACATACTTTCGAAACAGATAGTGCCCCAGATATATCTGATAATAGTTCATCTGCTACATCTCCAACTAAGGAGGTTCCTGCAGAAGAGAAAGAGAGTGAAGTTTCCTTCACATCGTGGCATGTAATACTTAAAGTATCAGGGATATGGGAAAGCATGACAGAGTTTGGACTTACTTATAAATTTATTATTACCCCCAAATATAGCGAATCGTAAAAATTCGTTCATCAGTAAAATAGTCACTTCTATTCTTGCTTCCGATATTATCTCCCCTAATTATATAATAACTATTTTAGCGAAATATACTACATTCGTAAAATACAATGAAAGCTACCAGAAAGCATGGAGGGTACCGCAAGGGATCCCGTTCGAAGACTCACAAGGGACGCAAGGATTTCACCACCAAACGTGGAGACAAAGTGTTCCATCGCAGAGGCAAGTACGTGCGTAAATCTCGCAAACCTTACCATAAGAAGAGAGGAGGAAGCACTAGTCCTTCACCTTACATGGCAAAGAGTTCTGATATTTTACCTGCGTTTGGTGGTTACCGCAAGGGCTCCCGCTCAAAGACTCACAAGGGACGCAAGGATTTCACCACCAAGAGAGGTGACAAGGTCTTCCATCGCAGAGGCAAGTACGTGCGTAAATCCCGCAAACCTTACCATAAGAAGAGAGGAGGATGTAACCCTTGGCCTCAATGTGTTGGGTCACCTCTGGTAACATAAGAAACAATACTCGGTGTTTCTATTAGATTAACACAACACAATGCATCTAATATCACAACACAGTCACAATATTCGATTCGCTTTTATTTATAATAGAATGATTTCCTATGATAAATAAATTAATAGAAATATGATGTAATTACGGTATCGCCTAAGCCTATTTATCCGTCTGTTGTAAAAAACTTCAAAATGACCTCTATGATTCCTATAAGGAAAATTGTTGTTATAAATAGGACTGAAACAATGCTGTTTATCTGTTTAAACAAGAAAGAAGAAGAATCTTGAGAAGTAATCCCCTTCGCTTTGCTAACCACGTAATTGATAACAAGGGCTATTTGGACAATTATTAAAAACGATGAAACTCCAGAAAATTGGAAAAATTCTTCTGGTACCTTCCCACTATTTATGTGGCTATAATAGGAAATATTTTGGTACACAGTTAGAGCAAGAAGAGTTCCGATCATTAATGATGGTAGACTCTGACCTAAAACTGATTTTGCGAAGTATATCATTCCATTCCCTTTTGGTGTTTTCTTGTAATTAAGAGCAAAGTTTGAAACCATCAGGCATATAAGGGCAAACAAGCTAAAGCTGTATCCGTATACGGTAGTAGTAGCATACTCTTTAGAAAAAATACCAAAGATTAATTTTACTACAACCCCAAGAAGACACAGAAACGCAAATATTTTTACGTCATATGGAAGAGGCTTTAAAGTTGCTGACGTTGAGCCAGATGCAGAATTAGAGGATAGATTCGATACGGTGGACATATTTTGTGAACTAGGTTTATCCGATGATTCCATAATTAAATATTTATAATAATGAAAATATTAATAATAACGAGATATAGTAATAATAATATTTATACTTATACTATAGTGATACTATTTTCTATTGATTCAAGTAGTTGTAATTATAAGGATTCTTCATCTAAATATGTCTTCCTTTATGAATAATTCACACGACCTAATAAAGCGTTCACAAACGTATACACTGGATAGAAAAAGCATCTCCATCCATTCAGAAGATAGAGACACGAGTAAATACAAAAACAGTAACTCATTTGAAGTTACATTGCCTGAGACTTTAAGGAACGTGCAAACTATGTGTTTAGCGGAAATAAGCCTGCCCACTAATTTGTATACTTTCTCAAATAGTTATCAGAATACTAAATTTAAGTTCTCTTTGAATCCTGCCGAAGTGGTCGATTCGCTGAGTACAGAGTACGATGTTCTGCACAATTATTACTTAAACGATAATTACTTCACTGCTCAAATTACTAGTGGTTCATATACACCTCTGACTTTTGCATCGGAGATTCAGATGCAGATGAACAATGAGGTTTCTCACCTTATAAAAGAAAGTTTACATGATATACCTGCTAGTGGCAGTTTAGGGTTCATTGGTAACGGTGTTATTGGTACAGAAGTAACTGCTGATATATATAACTTAAATGACATGGGCACGGTCAACAATCTATCTTATATTTACCAGTGGCAAATATCGGATGACTTGTCCTCTGGTTCATGGAATGATATTACAGGTTTCTCTATAGACACATCTCAGGTTAATACTTCCTTAAACAATTTCGTCACTGCCCTTGGTTCTGTTAGTGTTATTGGAGGAGGAGAATCAATAACGTGGAGCATTTCAGATACTGATTTAGATGGATCAGATGTCACTGTATCGAATCAGGGAATACTGTCTTTAAATTCTGAATCCAATTACATGAACAAAAAAAGTTACTTTTTCACTGTACAGGCAGAGGATACAGATCTAGGGTTGGTAGCTACTTCTGCTATTGCTATAAACGTGATAAACCTTAACACATCCCCAGCCATTTTAGATTCATCAAGCGTAGCATCTACTATAGATGAAGGGGAAAAGGCACTAGGCTCTGTGAGTTCTGACATAAAAGTTATATGGAGTGTACTTAACCCTGATTCCGATGTCGTCTACGACGGAATAGATATTGATGAGTCAGGAATACTACAACTATCTAACCCAGCAAGCTATGCCTTACAACGTAGTTATTCATTTACAGTAAAAGCTGTAACCGAAATTAATGAATATGTCACATATAAATCTTTAACAGTAAATGTAAACAAAGGAGTTATAGCAAAAGTAATTATTGATACGGATAACGTACTATCGACAATACAAGAGAATGTTACTGATCTAGGTTATGTTACAGCTAGTGGAGATCAGCAAGTTGTTTGGTCTGTTACTTCAAATGACGTAAACTCTGATGTAAGCATATCTTCATCTGGTGGATTAACGATTGGAACATCTTCTAATTATCCAACAAAGCATAGTTATTCTTTTACGGTCGAAGCTTCTATAAATGATGATGTTGTAGGAAGCAAGGCTCTCGCAATTAACGTTGCCAACCCTAATACGAGTGAAGGTATAATAGACTCCTCAAATGTAGCGGAAACGTTAAAAAAAGGTGATACAGAAATTGGAAAAGTAGCCTTTTCTACTAACGAAGTTGGGGAAACAGTGGAATGGTCAATTGTAAATGATAACAGCAGTTCATCGAATAGTGTCACTATTTCATCTCAAGGAGATATATCTTTAAATGAACCTGCTGAGTATGGCACGCAATCATCTTACTTATTCACTGTCATAGCCCAAGTGTCCTTGTCCTCCTCTACTGAGGATAACCCTATCCATTATATCGCATATAAATCTTTAGCAGTAAACGTCAACGTGGAGGAGGTGATAATAATAGATGGTTCAAACATACCTTCAACAATTAACAATTTCGTTACTGCCATAGGATCAGTAAGTGCTAGCGGAAATGGAAATGAATTTGTTACTTGGAGTATTGTGGAAGAATCCTCTTCACCTTCTGATGTTGTTATTTCTCAAAAGGGGTTGATCTCTTTAAAATCTTCATCTAATTATGAAAACAAGAAGAGTTACTTTTTTACTGTGAAGGCAACGTTATCGAATAATGTAGAGGGAACTCTATCGTTCGCTGTGAACGTTGACAATTTAAATACTAATCCTGCAGTTATCGACACCTCTGCAGTAATACCAATCGTGGATAATGGAGAAATATCTATTGGTTCTGTAAGTTCTGATATTCCTGTAACTTGGTCTATCTTAGGTTCAAGTAGCGATGTTATATTCTCATCTAATGATGATAAAGATGGTATATTAACAGTATCTCCTGCTGCTAATTATACTGTTTCCGCAAGCTATTTCTTCACTGTGAAAGCAACAACTACCGATGGGAATTCGTACGTATCCACTCACGCTATAGCGGTAAACGTCAACGATACTAATAGCTCGACTAATAATAAATATAGAATACCTAATAATACGGACATTAGCAGTTCTAGAAAGTACATAAGGCTACAAGTATCTGCAACAGATTCTAATGATAGTACTACAGCATTTTACTCAGGGTACACTGAAATAATAGATCAACCAACTTCTGCTCCTCCTTCTCCAATCATAGCTGGTGTGATTTCATTTTCACAGGACGCAACAGAAGGCAAACTAATTGCCGACACATCCAATATGAATGTACTTGGTGTTACGAACCCGAAATTAGAATACCAGTGGCAAGTAGCGGTAACCGAGGATGTTTCTGGGTTTGTGGCTTTAGAAGGTGCTACACTTAACGAATTAGATTACAATAGTTTCAAAGACGTCTTGAATTATCACAATTATATAAGATTATATGTTTCAGTTGAGGTTGAGGGCACAACCTTAACGACAGCATCGGGATACGTTAGCATAATACACGGTGAATACGTTTACAATAATTTCCAAGTGCATTACGATATTATTAGCCAAGAATTGTTCATAGGTAACAATAGAGATGATTTCGAGCTGAATTTCGACATTCAATGCGATTACGAGGGCATTTGTTCTTCTGGACAACAATTAATGTGGGATAAAAGTAGAAACTGGGGACTTCCGTATAATATGGGATTCGAAAAGGAAACATACGACAGCAACAGCTATGCATACAAAAAGATATCAACTGGCATACAATTTGCCAACGAACTAGATCTCTGGTTAGTACCTGACACTTCTGATTCTCCTTTAGGGTCTTTTGTACAGAGCCAATATTTTGTTTCCCCTTTCCCCATAAATGTACATTGGGGTGATTCTATATACATGGAACTGGAAAAGTACAATAGCGTAGATGAGCTTCTGCCGTACTCTCCTGTCGCTGCCTCCTTACAAAGCGACGCAAATTGTGTTTGCACTTATGGAGTTAATGCAATAGTTAAACGTGGTTCCCCTGCCGCTAATAAAATTTACATACATCCGGCGAGTAAAATGTACAGACCTGAAGATGGAAACAATTGCAGTCCTGTTAACATTTGCAGTCGTTGCAAGAATAAGGTTACCTGTCCCACACCTTATAGCAACGTAGGAGGTATTGTAAATGCTGCCTTCGCAAAAATACCTCACAGCTTGTCTCCCACATCCCCATCTGGTACTAATTACAGAAGATTAGCAGCTAAAGGTGAAATACAGGGAGTGTCAACTTTCGCCCCGCCACTTGACACAATATCGAAATTAAAAGTAAAGTTTCGTTTACATGATGGTAGACTAGTAGATTTCGGAAACATGAAATTCGATTTCACTTTATCTGTAGGAACGTTAGTAGATGAAATTGCGAGTTCATATGAAGTAAGAGTCCCATCTGAATATTACATGTGATACAGCAAATCCTCCTGGTCAGTCAATCTATCAATAGGCCAATAGTTTAAAATTGACAGAAAAGTATTTCACACGTCCTAGCATTAGTATAAGTATTTACATTACTATACTACTATACTATATCATACGTAGGCCAAGTCACAGTCACCTAGCTTTTCTAGAGAAGACCTAGAATCAAGACAAGCACTAATAGAATAAAATAAATATTTGAAACTCAATATTCATTTTATACTCATCGTTACATAAAGTAATACACCGGTAATCATGCACCATCATTTTACATCAGGAGCAATAAATAAGAATACTACTGAATTTGAACTACCTTATGAAGCAACAAAAGAGAATAGCTACAGTTGCCCACATTGCAGTAACGATGTTACTCTTAGAAAAGGTAAAATCAGAGTTCATCATTTCGCACATAAGAAAGAGACCTCCTCATGTAGTTACTACACCAAGCCGTCACGTAACCATATTATAAACGATCTAAAGATGATACTCAAAACGTTGTTTGTTACCAATAAGCAGCCTATTTGGTTTATTAGCGAGTGCAATAAGCAAAAATGCAGAACAGAAACATTATCTATGGTGTCTACTGAAAGTATGGCTGGAACAATTATAAGATACGACAAGTCTTCAAATTTTATATTATTTGAAAATACAATGCTGCAGACAAACGAAGAACTAATAAAAGAGGTAGAAGTAAAGTACGAGAACAGTATCGAAAGATTGGAGATGGAGTTAATAGAAAAGCAAATAAAAGATCTATCAGAGAGTTCTCCCTCTAGATACTCTTCCATTGCGAATCCATTTGAAATGAGATCTATATTTGATATGGAAAGCAATGGAGATGAAGTTCCTACCATTTGCAGAGAGCTTAGAATAGCTGAGGACGAAGTAGAGGAACTAAACAACATGCTCAGTAGTTCATTGTCTCTATGGAGGGTATACACAAGCAAATCAAAATCTGCTGGTACGAATTACTACCATAATAAAAGAAGTAATTTAACTACTTGGTGTGTCCCAAGTGATGTGACGCGAGAAGAAGAAATTATAATTACGAATAAAAACATAAATAAAATAAAGTCATTGGAGAAGGAATTATCCGAAATAGAGATAGCTTTACAGACGAAAATGAACGATGAGTATAAAGAATCATTGAAGGAACAAGAAAAAAATAGATACATTCTGTTGGAGATAATCGACGAGAACGAGAGCTCTTCTCGATATGGGATGAATTCATTTGAAGTTCCAAATATGAATGTTAGCATCGAGCGAGATCACAAGCACATCATTATGACTGCCAACAATTTAATGGATCAATATTATAAGTATATGGAAAGAGAGAAACAGAAAGAGTTATCTCGCGGAGATAGTGACGAGGATAGTAAAATTTCCTCTTCAAATTTTAAGAAGATTCCTTTCAAAGTAAAGTGCAACCTATTTAACAGTTTCACTTGCTCTCTATGCGTCCACAAAGAAAATGAATCCAAGAAAAGAGAAGCTAAAATAAAATGTTTATTCTACGAGAAGTACCCCCAATTCAAAAAAGATAAACCTACGATATCTTATCGCACTACAGATTCTCCTCCCACAGTAAAGGCAGAGGAGACGAAAAAGAGAAAAAAATTGCTGATGGAAAGAATGAGGGAGCACAAGCTTTTCGCAGCATTCCGGCAAGATTTCTTAGTTGAACAAAGAATAGCAGCAGCCGCAGCGAACTCAAGAGATCGCCATAAATGAATGAATGAATGATGCAGTTGCTTGATGAAACAGAGAAACGAGACGAGTGTATAGTAGTAGTTAATTAAGAATAAGTAAATAAGTATTACAGAATAAGTTGTTTAGTTCGTATTACACTCCTAGTCTATCCACCTCTATTCCCTTATATTTTCTTATTTTTTCTTTTTGCCTTTCTTCTGGGGATCCCTATATGATGTTTTGCTATACGTGGTTGTTTCGTCTTGTGATCTTGCTGATACATGAACACCTCTAGTGTTGTTTATCCACACTTCCAATTCTGTCAAAGGGCATTTCAAGTAATCTCCTGAAAATCCTTGTAATTTTATGAAATTTGGTTTCAACATTTTATCAGTTTTGTAGTAAATATACTGCCCATATTTTCCATTTCGTATACTAGCATTAGAATTAATAGTGCGAACTATAGAACTGCTCGTCTGAGTTCCTTTGCGTTTGGCTTCTATTTGTCCTTTTACAGTGGACACGTCCACATCGATAGGAGTTTGCCCTTCCTCTAATACTATGGATACAGATGTACCATCACAAGTGGCGTACAAACCATACTTCCCAGTTTTAAGAATGATGTCTTTGTCATCTAACTTTCCTATAACTTGGTCACTTTTAATTTCTTCTATCAAATCTTCTAGATCATACCCATTATTACGTAACTTTCCTACATCAATATCTTTCTTTACCGGTAGAAACGAAATCTTGTCCGTTCCCGCTTCAGTTCTTTTTATAACGGGTCCGTACTTACCTATGAAGTACTCATGTTCTCTATCTATACGAATGTTACTAGATTTGCTTACTCCAGATTTCCCTCCACGTTCCACGACCGTGTCAATTAATTTATCTATGTCGTTGTTGCAATTAGAACAAAGTGATAACCATGTCTTTGAACCTTTGGAGATCTCGTCTAGGTCATTCTCCATATTTTTAGTGTAATCGTAATTAAATATACTTTCAAAATGTTCAACAAGGAATTCTAAAGTAATCACACCTAACTGCTGTACTACCAATTTATTTTTTTCGTTTCCGAATTCTCTCATATTCTCTATCTCCGTTAATTCATCTTTCTCTAGAGTGTAGTCGGTGCATTTTATCGATTGACCTTTTACATCTTCTTTTTTAACATATCCTCGTTCTTGTATCTTGTCGATTATGCTTGAAAACGTGGAGGGCCTACCTATTCCTTTATTTTTTAGTAACTGAACCAATTTCGCTTCCGTGTAGTGTGATTTTAAATCTTTCATGCTAACTTTGGAGTAAATTTTATTGTATTCCACAAGAGAGTCGTTCTTTAAAGAATTGAGATAAGCGTACTCAGCACTTTCCGATTCATACCCTCTCACTATTTTCCATCCAGGGAATATTACTTGCTCAGCGTTGTACTTATAATAGTAGTCATCAGGAGCTGTAATCTTAGTGGAAATAGAAGAGTATACAGCCACAGCCATGCAACTTTCCATGGTAGTGCTCCAAATTAGCTTGTATAGTCTCTTCTCTCTTGAAGATAATTCCTCTCTATCCGATATGTCGTTAATTCTTATATCTGTTGGCCGTATAGCTTCGTGAGCTTCTTGAGCTTGTCCTTCCACTTCTTCGTTGGAAGCTTTACTCTTCTTCTTCTTTTTACCTTTTTCGTTACCTGGTGCATCTGATGAACGTACACTCATTTGCTTTATATCTGGATGAACGAATTTCTTATCATTATACATTGAAACTATGTGTATCTCTATTAATTCCACGAACTCCTTACTATATGTCGTACTGTCTGTTCTCATGTAAGTTATAAGTCCTCCTTCGTATAATTTTTGACACACTGTCATGGTATCCTTAGGGGACATATTCATTTCATTGCTAGCTCTCTGCTGTATATCTGCCGTGGTAAGAGGCATAGGAGGGTTTTTCTTTGTATCCTTTGTATCTCCTTTACTGTATATGTGGCTAAATGATGCAGAATCCTCAAGAAACGTTTCCATAACATTCGATTCAGTATCATCCTCGTTAGAGTCTTCTTCAGTGACTACTTTCTTTGTTATGTCATTAACCTCTTCGGTAATCTCGTGATTGTGATTCAATACAAAAGCTAAATTTAAAGACGTAAAATAACCTGTCGTATTGTACACTTTCCTTCCGGGAGACTTCTTTATATCCTGATGATTATCATAAACAATACGTAAAGCAGGGGTTTGACACCTTCCAGCAGAGAGACCTTGCTTGCTATTTCTAGCTATATTACTCCACAAAACGGGACTTACCTTATAACCTACAAGAACGTCTAATATTTGACGAGCTTGCTGTGCTCTTACTTTGCACATGTCTATTGTCCCAGGATTGTTAACGGCGTTAACTATAGCCTCCTTGGTTATTTCATGAAATATTATACGTGGTGTGGTTAGTGGCAAACCAAATACTTGACATATATGCCAAGCTATACCTTCTCCTTCTCTATCATCATCAGTTGCGAGGAATACCTTGGAAGCACGCTTTATGTTGCTTCTTATGTTGCTTATTTGAGACGATTTTGATTCAATCAATTTATAGGAAGGAGTGAACCCGTTGCTGGTGTCTATACAAGACAATCCTGGAAGTTCCTGTATGTGCCCGAAACTGGCTATACACTTATATCCTGGTCCTAGGAAGGACTCTATCTTCTTGCATTTTGCAGGAGATTCAACTATAACGAGCACGTGGTCTTTCGACATGGTTGATTGGTATGTGTTTTGTCACGTGAGATACTAGATGTGTAGTTATGAATACAAAGAGTAATAATAATAAATACTGAGAATGAAACTTAATATCTATAATAATCAATTTTAATTAAAATTGAATACTCTACACAATGCTACTTTGTATGAAGTGTATACATTCTTTCTTACATACTATAACAACTAACCTCAACATATTTCATAGAAATTCAAAAATGATATACTTTTGGCAAAGTCCTCCACAAGTTTTACTGAATGAACTCTATCGTCATAATGAAACAAGGGAGGAGGAGAGGAAGCTAACTTTCCCAGAAGACTCAGATAGCAAACGATCTTATCAAAACCACATAATGGATATTGTAAATATAATCCTTCAATATTATTACAATAGTTATAGTCATAAAGGAAACTATGAGACTGTTAGCATAGTCACTAACGAAGAAAACTCAAATGATTTGACAAAGACAAATACAGTAGAAACATATAACCTTTTCGACCATGATATGTGGACAGTATCAGAAATTGCTTCCGTTCTTAAAAATTGTGATATTTTGACAAGATCAGCTGGAAGAGAAATGGATAAAACAAGTCTCATTAGTAGGATGAAACAAGTTTACTGCAATACCGCATCATACAACGTTTTTAAACCTTCTCCGTTGGGCCATAACTGGAGTGAATTTTGGTATCCCTATTTAGCTGAAGTCATTATGACTATAGCCACAGTTGTGGCCACCCTTGCTGGTGTGCATTACCTATATACTTATTGCGAGCACTATCATTACACTCTGAGATGCAGCGAGTGGAGGAAGATGTATAGTCTTGAATGTTACGTACTCAAGAAATCGAGATCGTACTTGGAAGAAATGAACTACAATTTGGTATACACATCTTTGTGTGGATTGGGTATTGCAATGACAGGAATGTTCGCGAGAGCGAAAGCATATGCAACAAAAAGTACTGGTGCTGCATGATAGATGAATACTATTTAGGAACAAGGAATATACAGCAATTTTAAATAAATAAATTAGTAAATAATAACATTCTTTTTACTTTTTTCTTCTGGTCATAAAATTGACGTACCTACTGATACTCTA
>MDTG01408868.1_pt1 | contig 24689 bp, 11 predicted proteins | sample 811421 | NCBI WGS metagenome assembly MDTG01 (sample SAMN05326645, study PRJNA326480) | marine metagenome | isolation source: seawater | place: Pacific Ocean: South East | collected 2011 | reverse complement strand
TCTTTGAAAAAGAGGTTTTTTGTGTTTGGGTCCTCTGTCTTTCTTTCTTTCTTTCTCTCTTTCTTCGACGACACACACACACACACACACACACACAACACGAGAGAGGAGAGAGAGAGAGAGAGATGTTGGAGGATTTGGAAGACCTGGGCGGGGGAGGACGACGCGACCCCAACGGGGGACCGACAACGAGCCCCCGGGTGAGGAGGAGGAGCGCGCTCCCGAACCAACACGGCAGAGTCCTTTTGGGGATGCGCGATAAATTTCATCATCATCATCATCATCATCATCCCGAAGAGAGGACGATGGACGTCAAAGTCGGCGCGTCTTCTTCTTCTTCTTCTTCTTCTTCTTCGTCTTCTGTCGTGCCTGGAACGCAACGCGTGCACGTGAAGACGTTCGGATGCGCGCACAATCACTCAGATTCCGAATTCATGTCTGGACAGCTGCAAGATTATGGATACACGCTCACCGATGACCCGTCGACGGCGAATTTGTGGGTCGTCAACACGTGCACGGTGAAGAATCCAAGCCAAAGCGCGATGAACACAGTCATCGAAAGAGCGAAAACGAACGAAACGCCGGTGGTCGTGTGCGGGTGCGTGCCGCAAGGCGACCAAAAAGCAAAAGAATTAGAACACGTTTCGTTACTTGGAGTATCGCAAATCGATAGGATCGTGGAGGCAGTGGAGAGAACACTGAGAGGTGAACGCGTCGTCATGCTCGAGAAGAAAGCGTTACCGAAACTGGACTTGCCGAAAGTCCGAAGGAACAAACGCGTGGAGATTATCCCGCTGAGTACGGGATGTTTAGGACAGTGCACGTATTGTAAGACAAAGCACGCGCGAGGGGAACTCGGGAGTTACGAGATTGAGGTGATCATAGGAAGAGCGAAGTTAGCGATTGAGGAAGGGGTGACGGAAATCTGGTTATCGAGCGAAGATACCGGAGCGTATGGTTTAGATATAGGGTCAAACGTCGCGGAGTTGTTTAAAGCGTTAGTAGACGTGTTACCGACGGATCAATCTGTGATGTTGCGATTAGGAATGACGAATCCCCCGTATATTTTAGCGCACTTACCGGCTATCGCAGAAGCTATGCGACATCCGTCGGTGTTTAGTTGGATTCACATTCCGGTGCAAAGCGGAAGTTCGAAAGTCTTGGACGATATGAAACGCGAATACACGAGAGAGGAGTTTGAACAAGTGTGCGATTATTTATTGAAACACGTTCCAGATATTACCATCGCGACTGATATTATATGCGGATTTCCAGGCGAAACCGAAGCCGAGTGGCGAGAGACGTTGAGTTTAATTGAAAAGTACAAGTTTCCAGAAGTGCACATCAGCCAATTTTATGCGCGGCCAAACACGCCGGCATTTCGAATGAAACGAGTAAATACGTTGACTGTAAAAAATCGGTCTAGAGAGTTGACGAAATTAACCGAATCGTATTTGCCGTGGACAAAATTAGAGGGACAAAAAATGAAGGTGTGGATTACCGACATTGCCGCCGATGGCATTTCATTGGTCGGACACACGAAGAGTTACTCGCAAATTTTGTTACCAGGAGGAGACGAAAACGTGGAAAAATATATGGGCAAGAGCGCGCATGTAAAAGTAATATCGTCCAGTCGTTGGAGCTGTAAAGCTGAAATTATTGAAGACGAGAGCGAAGTCGCGGAAATTCAAACGACCAATTTGCACAAAAGAATAGCCTTAGTCGAAAGCGCCGGCGATACGTCCAACTTAAACAAAAAGTACGGGAAGAAAATACGTCCGAAAAAGAAAGATATATTAGCAGATGTCACCGAGGACTTCGATGACGCGTACGCGTTACGCGTGCAAAGAATAGACAAACTTTTACGATGTTCGGAAATTGTGTTTGGAACCACCTTATGCGTCGCGAGTCTCGGGATGCTGTATTCAAAGTTAGTGCGCGCATAATGAATAGTAATTATAGAAATAGTACGGTACCGGTGGCAAACTAAACAGAGCTAATATTTTTACGTGATTCCCACTTCTCTTCTCCTCTCTTCTCTTCTATTTCCCCTCTTCGCTACTAGTGTTGTAAAAGCACTTGTTTCTAACCTCTAAACCCAACGCCAACCATATAAATCTCTCGACTTCCTTTCCTCACCGCAGCTGGACGAAACATGTGCGCGCCTGCAAACGCCTTTTTCGCCTCCATTTTTAACGCTCTCGTCTCTTCACTTTCAAAAATTTTGCATATGAAATGGCCATTTTTCGCGAGTAAATCGTTTGTGGCTACCTCAAACGCGCGCAAGGCCAATTCGTGCGAAACGATCGCGTCGTTTTGGCCAGTGGTTTTTGCCATCATGTCCGACGTGAGCAAATGGACATTTTTTGATAACTGTAATTCACTCAACAACTCATCGCTTTCAAATACGTCGCACTGAAACGTTCGCGTGCGATTACTATCCAAAAAATTCAACTCACGAATATCGACTTGGGTTAAATCAAATCCGTATATTTCAGCGTTGGGCATTTTTCGCGACAAGACTTGCAACCACGACCCCGGTGCGCAGCCGAAATCCACGAGAGATACATTTTGTTGTTTTCCCAACACCTCTGGAAATTTTTGAAACAGTTGCTCTAGCTTCATGGCGGCTCGGGAGCAATACCCAAGCCGTTTGGCTTCGCGAGAAGCAAAGTCGAGCAAACCATTCCATCCGCGCGGGTTTTTCGCCATGATTAGTACGTCTTCATTATTCGTGTGACGCGTGCAAATAAAATGGGCAAACTCGAGAGTTTTAATGAGTGTGTTTTGTGAAGACGTATAAGCACAGATAATAGTAAACAACACGTGGCTGGCTAATATGTAACGAACACGACGCGACAGTAAGAACGCCTCGTCACACGCTTACTTCGCTCTTTCTTTATATTCCCCACCGTTGGCGGTGTTCACGACCACCTTATCGCCGATGTTGATAAACAACGGGACAGTCACCGTCAAGCCGGTTTCCAACGTAGCCGGTTTATCGCCGCCAGACCCCGCCGTGTTCCCTTTCAACCCTGGATCCGTCATGGTCACTTCCAACGTCACTTTTTCAGGCGGTTCAACACCGATCACTTTTCCATTCCATTGCAATACCGCGCACGTCATCCCTTCGGTGATAAACTTTTCGAAATCCCCAGGAGGGCATCGGCACTCCTCGAACGTTTCCATGTCCATGAACACGTATTGGTCTTCGTCTTTGTACGTGTATTGCATTTGTAGGTTGGTGATGTCTGGGACCTCGAAGGTGGTCCCGTTTCTGAACGTTTCTTCTTTTGTGTTACCATTTAAGTAGTTGCGTACTTTCGTGCGGCAGAAAGAGGCGCCTCGACCCGGGTGGACGTGTTGGAATTCTGTGCGCGTGAGAGGAAAATTTTTTCTGTCAGTGCTTTCCAAGAGATAAAAAGTGGATAAAGGGACGATGATACAATTTGCGTGCAAAAGTGCGTCTAACACGTAGTGCTAGAGAGCAGGACGTACCAACAACTTTAAACGGCTGCCCATTGAGCATTATGCTTAATCCGTTTTTAATGTCCGCGGTAGTGGCGGTGGCCGCTCGAACCTATATACAATTGAGGAAAGGATTAGCACGTAAAATGACGTCGTTTTTGGCGGCTTTTGGAAAACGTACCTGAAGGACACCTCGGGAGACCGGCGCAGATTTGCGAGAAAAGTTCGCGAGTTTCTGGTGGACGACTTGGGAAGTCGACGCTAAAGAGGCGAACATAGTTTTCGTTGTACTGGTGGTGATCTAGTATGCTTTGCGTATTACAAGTGAAGTGCGTGTACATTATTTCAGTTTTTCTTGTTTTTATACACAGTCCAATTTGCTACTGCTGGACTTTTTCAACGCCGCTTTCGCATCGACGACAATAGTCTTGCTATCGACGATTCGTCTTGCCGGTGTAATTTTGCGAACTATCTTCGTTTGTTCTTGTTCCAATTGCTCCTCCTTCTTGACGATAAAAGCTTGTTCACTCACGATGGCGACTCCGCTATCTCGTTCGCCGTCGATGTCTTCGAACGAGGCGCGGCGGTGGCGCCCCCCGCGAGGGGAGTCCGTGGAAATTGGCGAGGAAGATGGGTATGAGGGTGGTGTTTGCTGCGCATGGAAAGGAGTGATCGTGTGCATTCCTGCACCTCCTCCTCCTTGTCCACCACCTCGTGGAGAAGGCGGCATATTTGGTTGTATAGCGGACAATGTTCCCTGTGAATTTTGCATCGTTGACGAGTAAAAGCCATAGTAAGACGTCGCCTGTAACGGCGTGTTCTCCATATTATCTTTAATCGCGTTGAATTTGATTTGTTGCCACTTGCGTATGACTCCAGCGGCTTTAAATCGCGCGCGTCGTATTAAATCGTCCGTACGCTTATCGGTTAAACCGGTGTGAAAGGTGAACGGGGGTACGCCCGGTGGACGCAGGTAGACATCAATCTCGCACGATTTTGCAGCTTCCGCAACTTCGCGTCGCGAAGTCGCGCGGAGTAACGCGCCAAGAAGAGTTGCATAACTCGGCGCGGCGTTTGTGGTCGCGACAGATTTTTTCTTGTTTTTCATCTCTGTTGATTTTTCTTTTCGTCTTGCTGTCGAACCTTCTTCGTTACGTTCTTTATCGTCCGAGGAAGAGGAATTCGATTCTGATTCCGAGGACGACGACGTCGAATACTCCTTAAACGATTCCGAAGAAGACTTGCTTCCACCTTTTCCACTCTTAATCGATTGCCAAAGCTTATCGGCATGCGCAAACGGGCTCACGCGTTCCCAGAGCAAACGCCATCCGCCTAATCCACCATCTCGTGCCGTCAATGATCTAAATGCGGCGTAATGTTCATCTTCGACGTCAACAACAATCGTCGACTCGACACGGGACAGTTTACGCAACACGTCCACTGGCACTGGATTCAAATACGCACCGTCAACAAGTAAGTCGCCAGTGATCTCATCCGCGATGGGCGGTAAGAAACCGAGCACAGAGGTGGAAGCTCGAGCGTACCGCCACACTGACCCTGATGTGCACGAGATCAACTTACCAGTGGTCAAATTTGTCGCGCAACAGAAGAACGGAATCCACAAGTCTTCGATTTCCATCTTATCGCCGAACATATCTCTGATAGATTTGTCGATGGTTTCGCCGGTTAAGATAGAAAGGAACGGAGGCGTTAAATCCGTAAGAAGTCGTCTAGGAGAGGCAATCAGAGACGCCAGTTTTTTAACTCGTGCGCTGACGACACTTGAATTTGCCGTTCGAGCGTAGAGTGCAGCAGTTAACGTGCCTTGCGAGGCGCCACCGATGACATCAACCGGCACGCCTTCGTCTTCGAGAGCTTTCAAGGCGCCTAAATGCGCTAACCCGTGACCACCACCACCAGCTAAGATGACACCGACGCCACAACCAGCAATATGCCTTGCAATTCGATCGACGTCCGCGTCTGAGTAGGAACTCAAGCGACAGTGATGGTGTCGGCGCAAACCCGGTCGGTTGGCATAAAATCTGCGCGTATTTTTTGGTGTTTCACCTTTTGCGTGCAATAAGACCAACTCTATTTGTGCCAGGATCGCGGTGTTTTTATTGTCAATCTCGATAAAATTCTCGTCACCGTTTTGTTGCATGGCATCGATACTGTAATGGTGGTTTGTTTTCTTGCTGGTCATTTTGTGGTAATTTAAAAACTCTTCCTCGGAGGCTGACGGTACCGGGACAATTCGTTTTTTACGGCGTTTCCAAAGTAACTTGTCTTCGGCTGGGGATGGATCGACGCCGTTACCGATGAGTACCTTTCCCGTATTGTTAGTGTTTTCGCTATTGCCACTTCCACCGCCAGCTTTTGAAAGCTTCACCGCGGTTGTTGACTTTGAACCGGAAGATTGCGACTCGAGCATAGAAGAAGGCACGAACGACGCCGCCGCGCCGCCTTCGGCTACTACCAATACCAAATCAGCTTGTGATACGCACACTCTCGACCACCCACTCGAAGTTCGATTGCTAGCATTCCTCTCACTTCTATCGCCAACGAACAAAACAAACCGGTGTTCCTCTTCAATCCTTGTCATCCAGCTTGTCAACTTGGAGCGATAAAACGCCGTCTCCACGCGACGAAAGCCTTCCGGCACAACCTCCTCTGCCGCTTTTTCATCTAAAATGAACGCGGAGCCTTTACCTAACCTCTCCAACGCGTTTCTCAACTTTGCGGCAAATTTCGGTAACTTCGTCGTTTGCACGGCATCTGTCGCCGGAACGATGGCGATGGTCACGATTTCCGGACGATACTGTTCACCTGTTTTCAAATCATGCTGGTTGGTTTCTAATTTTCGAGCGACGTGTTCTAACAACCTTCCGGCAACTTCGGGATGCTTGGCAGATATAATTTGCACGCTCGCGCGAGACATTCGCACTAACTCGCAATCGCGAGTGCATATAGCCGTGGACGTATGCGCGGTTTGCGACAACATTGACGCGTCACCGATGGTTTCGCCGCGACTTCGATATCGCATGGCGCCTAAAGCGACGTTGTAGATGGATACGCGTCCAGAGATGACGAGGTACATGGAAGTTGCATCTGCGCCTGATCGAAAAGCTTGGTCACCGGCAGAAAGCCACTGTCGATTTAAGCCAGCCGCAATGAATGCGCGAATGACTCTGTTTAGAGAACACGATGCTGCTAATTGCAACGCAATGAACGCGTCTGGCGCGTGGACACACAACGTGTGTAACACAGTCGGCGTGATTAATAAAATCTCACAATCAGTGCTGCACCGAACGGTTTCGTCGAATCTAGCGCCAGTCATTGCGTGCGCCGCACCAACTAAGCGTGGTGCTTTCAACTCCGGACCGACGACACCATCGCCTTCAGGCCACGGCACCGCGTCGCGGCGCATTGTTCCAGATAGAAGAATGAAATATGCGTTCGTTTGACTGTCGCGTTGGGTGATGAACACCTCGTTTGCTAAGAGCGTTTTTCTACCGCCCGCGTATTTTTCTAATTCGTCCTGGTAGTGGACTAAAAGTTTATTCGTCGGATTCGCGTCTTCAGGCGTTTCCTTGGCGCTATTCGCTATGGTGCTATCGTTCAACGAGTTTGAAGATGCATCTGGATTTTGTTCAAAAAACTTCTCGTGCGAAGTTTGCGCACGCATCGTTGGTTTAGGTTTCAACACCAAACAATCTTCTGCCCCGGGACTTAAGTGCTCCGCGCAACCTTCGTCTCTCGGCAACTCGAGAAAATCTCTCAGAGTAAACCTCGCGACTCGCCAGAGGCGAGCGATTGCTTGTTCTAAATACACCTGAATTGTTCTTGGATACTTTCTAATGAACGCGAACAAAACGTCTTGACGGATGCGAACCAGTTTCGCACCATTTTTCATCGCCACGCACGAGACCGACCGCCTCGCAGAATCTAAAACATCCACGTCACCGACGGATTCGCCTTTATTCAAAACGTTTGTCAAATGCGCTGGACCTATGCTAAACGCTATTGAAGGTAGTGAAGATGATGAACGAACGTTGTCCTGCGAGCGCTCATAATCTAACGACGATCTCGCACTCTGCGAGCGCTCATAATCTAACGACGTTCTCGAATTGGACATCGAGCTCATACGATTGGCTTGTTGACTCCTCCCCATACTCGGCAATCCGGGAGAGCCAGCTCTATCGAGTGAACGCCGGATATCTTTCACTGAGTGATGATGATGGTGATGGTGATGAGTGCTCGATTTGGACGAAGATTTCACCAACGACGGCGTGCCTCTCTCCATACCACCACGCTTGTTCGTTGATTGCACGTACACTCCCAACTGACCTTCGACGACGACGTAAATTCCGTCTCGACTTTCATCGCCTTGACGAAAGAGCACTTGGTTTGCATCTATCTCAATTTCTTCGCTCAATCCGAACAGTTCTCTCGACTCTTCCAGCTCTAAGCACGCGAAGAACTTAGTCGACGCGAAAAAGTTTGGATCGGTCGTTTGTGCTAAATATTCGCCCGGACCGCTTCGACTTTCGCCTTCCGACCAGACGTGCGTCTGCGAAGCATCCGAACTCTCAAAGTCACTGCTACTCTCTTTCCCTTCTTTTCTCCACTCCTCCTTGATCCTATCCATGATTGTCTCTCGCTTCACAAATCTCGGCGTCCCAACAGGCGTTTCGAAATTCTCTTCGTCGCTATTGCCTCCGGGAAATCCTTTCGTCGTCGCGCGCGACGCCAATCGTTTCGGCGCTTTCATCCCGCCGGTATTGATGCCAACGCTTTCTCCATCTTCTCTCGTCAGCATCTCCTCGTCTTCCCTCGCGCTCGAATACGCCGAGGACAACTCGTCGGAGTCCGACTCGTTCGTGGATTTCTCTTCATCTGAGTCGTCGGTACCAGTGCTGCTGTTTTCTCGTCTTCGTCGTCGTCGTCCTTTTCTTTTCCTGTGGTGTTGGGTTGTCAGCACCTTTTTCTTTTCCTCGAGACCACCCCGATGGTCGTCGTCGTGTTTCGCGGTCCAGTACCTCAGCACCGCCGTTCGGGAGAGCAAGCTGATCGCGACGAGTGCGACTGCAGCTCGCATCGCGCGTTTGGTCGTCGTTCGCGGAAGCATAACGAGTCTCTGTCGTTCTTACTCTCTCTCTCTCTCTCGCGCGCGCGCTCTCTATTCCAATGCGCTCTCGAATCCAATTCGAGTAAACGAAACGTCTTCTCGGACGCGCGCGGAGGAAGAGAGAGAGAGAGAGAGAGAAAGAAAAAAGGGAAGCGAAAGAAAGCGAGCGATCCCCTCTCGGTCGTCTTCGATGCGACGCCTCCGTCTCTCTGTTTCTCGCGTTGTATTGTCGCGCGGTGTAATTGTGGCGTCTCGTGTCAACGGTTTTTTCACCCCGAATATGGTCACTCTTTTCGAGGCTTCCGCCGCGCGACATCAGAACGAAGGAAAGCGCGAAAGAAAGCACACCGCCGTCGCCACCACCACCGCCAACGAGGAGGAGGAGGAGGAGGAGGACCCCCTTCGAGATTTTCCTTTGCAAAACCCATCATCATGCCGAAACCCCGCCGCGCGAAGAAAGTTAAACTTGGCGTATGCGCGATGAACAAGAAATCCCACTCGGCGAACATGCAATCCATTCTCCAACGCTTAGACGCGTTTCAGGAGTTTGAAATACTCGTGTTCGCGGACGAGGTCATTCTGAACGACCCGATCGAGTCGTGGCCAGTGGTGGATGCGCTGGTGAGCTTCTTCAGCAGAGATTTCCCGCTGGAAAAAGCGCACGAGTACGTGAAGCTCAGGAAACCGTTCATGGTGAACGACGTGACGAGACAGTGGACGCTTTTAGATAGACGGCTGGTGTATCGGACGCTGATGGAAAACGACATTCCAGGTAGGACTGCCATTCTGCAGTTTTGGTGTCGTCTTTTTCGTCGTCGTTTGTTTTATTCTCGTTGTTTCGTTATCATCGTAGTACATGTACCGCGCGTGACTTTCGCGTCCTCTTACTCTCTCGCTCGCGCGCTGACGTCTCTTGTCTGCTCTTCTGACGCGCAGTGCCGAATCACATCTTCGTCAACCGGAACGAAATGCCGAGATTACACGACGACGAGGCGCTGATGGAGAAACTGAGAAAAGATCCCGATGCGATATCTGGTGTGAAATACAAAAACTTAAGCGCGGAGGAATTCGACGAGAAGGAGGATTACGTGGAGTGTAAAGGGAAACGAATATACAAACCGTTCGTGGAGAAACCCGTGGACGCGGAGAATCACAACATTAGCATTTATTATCCGCACACGGTTGGTGGTGGACATAAAGAGTTGTTTCGTAAGGTTGGGAATAAGAGCAGCACGTATTACCCTCCACCGACGGTGCAGAAGAGGAAGAAAGAAGGAGGAAGTGGGGTTGGAGGTTCTTCGGAAGAGAGCGACTCTTCTTCGGTTTCGGCGGCGTTGAGCGACGCCAGGTTAAAAGAGGTAGAGAAGAAGATGATAAATATGGAAACGAGTCGTGAGATCAAGAAAATAGACTTAGGAGCACACGCGGCCAAGACGAATCAAGCTAGTGATGGTGAAGAGAATGTGATTTTGTTAGAAGAAGATGACGATAACGGCAATGAAGAGTACATCACGTACTCGCGAGTGCGCAGATCAACTTCGTTCATTTACGAAAATTTCATGTCAACAAACGGCACGGACGTAAAAGTGTATACGTTAGGGCCGGATTACGCGCATGCCGAGGCACGAAAGTCCCCAGTCGTAGACGGTCGCGTTTTGAGAGATGCGAACGGGAAGGAGGTTAGGTACCCGGTTTTACTCTCGCCTGAGGAGAAAGAAATTGCGAGACGCGTGTGCATTGCGTTTGGACAAAACGTCTGCGGCTTCGATCTGTTACGAGCGAAAGGGAAGAGCTACGTCTGTGACGTAAATGGATGGAGTTTCGTTAAAGACTCGAAAAAATTTGTCGAAGATGCCGCGTTGTGTCTCCGCGCAATGATTCTAAAAGCCGTGAGACCCGATCACGTCAACATCGAAAGTGCCGAACAACAGAGAGAATCCATCATCACCGGTCGTTCGTTCATCAACGAAGAGTACGAGGAACAAGAAGATGGTACTATCCTCTCTCAGACTAGTGGTGGTAAAAACATCAAGAACGCTTTGGCGACCAAACCAGAAGAGTTACGAGCCGTGTTAGCAGTGATTCGCCACGGCGATCGAACGCCGAAACAGAAAATGAAACTTCGGGTGGACCAAAAACCGTTGCTGGACTTACTCGCGCAGTGCACGAACAATAACACTAGAAAACAAGCGAAACTGAAAACGCCGGAACGATTGCAAGAGTTACTGAATATTTGTCGATCGATTTGGGGGCAAGTGAAGAAAGAGTCCGAAGCGATTCTCGGGGATATAGAGAACGATTTGAACTTGGCTACCATCCAAGGAAATGCGGAAGATCCAAAAAGGTTGGAAGCGAAAGAAAACATGGACGGTTGGCGACAAGTGATTGCTATCTTAGAAGAAGGCGGACATTTTTCCGGGATTAACCGAAAAGCGCAGTTGAAACCTATTTCCTGGGTCCAAACGATCAATCCGCAAACCGGGGAATCCGTCGAGCAAGTCAAATCTGCTTTGCTCATTCTCAAATTCGGCGGTGTTTTGACGCATTTGGGTAAAAATCAAGCCGAAGTGCTCGGGAAGGATTTTCGTCAACGCATGTATCCACGTGGGAGCTATTATCCGACCGATTCTGACGGGCTTTTGCGTTTACACTCGACGTATCGTCACGACTTGAAAATTTACTCTTCCGATGAAGGTCGCGTGCAAATTACGGCGGCGGCATTCGCTAAAGGTTTGTTGGCGCTCGAAACGCATAAAGGTGAGTTGACGCCCATTTTAGCGTCATTGGTAACGAAAGATGCAAAGCTGTTGGATTTTGTGACGCACGAAGTCGAGGCAGAGATTTTACACGCGAAGAATAAGTTGTACAGGATGATGACGAAAGGAAATAATAATGCGTCTGCTATGGACCACGGCAGTACATTTCCAAACCATACTACTGGTGACAGTACAAATAGCGCCACTCACGTCAACCCGCGAATTAGTCGTTCGGGTTCAGATGGAACTTATGAAACTGTTAGTCCGACTACTACTGCTCGATCGACGCGCGACGGCCGAGCCTCCTCGATTGACGATATCCACGAAGAAAACGAGTACGACGAAGTTGTCGCGCAAACGCAAGGCTTATTCAACATCGAACGTTCTGGGAATTCATGGCTCATCGCCGATCGTCTTGCCGCAGTCGAACGAGGTAAACTCCTGGACTCGCACTATTTCTCAACCTCTGTGGAGGGCGAATATAATCATTTGGAAGATGTTGCGCTCGCTGGCGTTCCATCTTCACCTTCTAAAAAACTTCGCCGAGTCTTCGAGCTCGTGCACGGGATATCTTCGCAGCTCCTTGAAATGGCCTCTCGAATGAACGATAAGTTGAAAGCCCGTAACCGTTGGCGCAAAGTTCTCATTGCGCTCGGCAAAAACCGTGGCTTGAAAGACAACGCGTTACCACCGGACACGTGGGTAGACACGTTGACATACTTCTCTGCTACCGCACCAAGAGGTTCTGCACCTGCAAGCAACGCTCTTGAAATGCCCGGTGGTGGCGAAAGTTTCCTCCTCATGCATACACGATGGAAAAAACTCGAGGAAGATTTATTCCATGGGCGCAAAGAAACGTTTGACATTTCAAAAGTCCCGGATGTTTACGACGCCGCGAAATACGATTCTATTCACAACGCGCACTTAAAACTCAATGGATTAGAAGAGTTGTACATTTTGAGTAAAGAACTCGCGGATTGCGTCGTTCCGAACGAATACGGTACGCACCCAATTTCAAAGCTCAGAATTGGCGCCACCATTGCCGGGGGCTTGTTGGGTAAACTTCTAGCAGATATGAACAACACCAGAGAAGAATCGTACGCAGTCGAGACAAACAAGCAGAAAACCGTCAAGCTATCAAACAAGAGGCCTCTTTTGAACAACACCAACTCGGACGAGAGCAACAACATTGATGCGAACGACGAAGACGATGACGAAGAGGAAGACGCGCCAACGCGTTTGAACATGCGCTACGCCACGGAGAAGAAAGTGCATTCACCGTATAGACACGTACGAACGCGATTGTATTTCACATCCGAATCGCACTTGCATTCGTTGTTGAACATTTTGAAATACGCGCACTTGGAAGAGAATTTACGCAGAAGAGCGTGTGGCGAAAGAAAACAACAAGTGGTGAGTCCGTCGCCCCCAGCCGCGTCGACGCAAAAGACCACCACTGGGGTTGGTAGTGGGGGAGCGTCGAAGATGAACGTGTTCGGCGATCTGTTGAGTCCATCAAAACCACCGCGCCCACCGAATACTTCCACTGACGTCTCTTATGATTCCAAATCTGATTTGGATTCTGATTTTACGTTCGCGAAGAAGAACCCGCTCGTTGTTGAAGGTTTGGACGAAATTCTCGGCGAACGCTCGAAAGAGCTCGATTATTTAACTCACATCGTGTTCCGCATGTACGAGTGTTTTCATGTCCCACCGGATGACCCGCTGCGATTTCGAGTCGAAATTATGTTGTCCAATGGGGTTTGCTTAGACCCGTTTGCGACGGATGTCTGCGAGTCCTTTCGAAGATCAGCGAACGCTTTAGAAAACGAAGGTCTGGTAGAACCGACGCCGGTATTGGATCGCGTGCAGTTGCAAAACGATTCGGTGTGCGAAGATGAACAACCCTATTTGACTCTAGACACGTTAGAAAAGTACTTGAATGGATTTCGACGCGCGAAACCGGAAAAGAAACACAAGAAGGAAAACGTGGAGCAGCAGCAGAGTCGTCGCGGCGGCATAAAAATGTTTCCATAGAAATACTCAGTTCGGGATGAATGTGTTTGATATATAGCTGTTCACTAGGCTTTAGTTCTTTTCAGTTGTAATTAGTACATATGAATTTCGAGACTACATAGTTGTAATAACGCTAAAAGCGATCATCGCTGCCGTCGTAACTCTTTTTTTATTAATCTCCGTTCTCCCAGACTAACATCGTCTTCTTCCCCACCATGACATCGACCAATTGCCCGACGCGTTTGAACACGCTCTCTTGCACGTAAGGCATTCCGTACTTTTCGCAAATCGCCTTTACTTTCGGCTGTGCTCTTTGGTAGCATCGCATGGACAAGTCCGGCCACATGTGGTGCTCGATTTGATAGTTCAACCAGCCATGCATGAAATCATTGATGTCGCCCCCGGTGCGAAAGTTTGCAGAGCCGATAACTGCTCTCATGTAAAAATCATCCGATCTCGGTTTCGTCTCGGTTTCAAATCTGTAAATGTCATCTCCAACGTGGTTCGTCGCGATAACGATGAATGAGTGCAAGTTGGTGAACATATCTGCCAACACCGTCGTCGCCAAGGTCGCGATGGCCATTTGCGTGCCGCCGATGGCATACCCAATCGCCGGCAAGATGCCAAACTGAAACGTCGCGTATGGCGCAAAACACTTGATGGTTTCAACAAGCGCACCAAAGTTCCCCTTGAAGAGCGCGGATTGGATCGTCGTCAGCACCGTCGACGGCATTTCTCCCGTAGTAAAAGGCTGATACGATTCTTTGCCTCTCTTTTCCGCCTCTCTCGCTCGTCTTGCGAACAACTCCTTCATCGTGTTCGGCGCGTAGTAAAACCACTTCCAAATCATCGACAAAGACGCAACTTGCACGTACCTCAACCACATCGGCATCGAACCTTCTCTCGTTGTTTTCATGTTTCTCTCAACCAAATCCGGGTCGGCATCCTCTCCCAACTGATAGTGGTGCAAGTGATTGTGCTCCACGTCCCACGCCTCCGGCATCATCCAATCCATCCAGTCGATGATTCTGTTCCACGGCCCTCGCGCAAACTTTCTTCGGTGAAACCTCCCTTTAATCTCGTTCCCTTCCGTCATGGCCGCGTTATACCCGCCGTGGCACACGTGGTGGCCAACCATAGTCCACCTCGCGCAAATCGCCGTGGACATCATAAACGCGCCTAAAACGTTTGCGCCAAACGCTTGCGCGACGCCCAGTTGCGGGAGCAAAAACGTCGCCCCGAGACCGCCGTAGTACAACATGTTCGCCCACGAGAGTATCTTTTTCAAGTGTTTCACGTCTTCATCGCGGTACTTTTCCGATCGCTGTTCTTTTTCGACCTATTTTGAGAAGGAGAGAGAGACGCGCGCGCATTCGGTGAGTCAAGCGCACATCGCACACGAGAGGCTTTCAAAAGTGGCCCACAAGGGACGCACACGAAAAAAAAGATAAAAATAATCTCTTTGGTCTTTTTGTCGCGCCGGCCGGCGCGTGTCGCTCTCCCCGCACGCGCGTTTCGCGATGCGCCTCTCGAGGCACGCGATGATTTTTCTCCGCCGTCGCGTGGTGTTTACGTTTACGTCGTCGAGCGTCATCCCAAAGCGGTTCTTCGCGTCGTCCCAAAGCAGAGTGGTAAAGTTATCTTATCGTTTGATTTGAATCATAATCCAATCCGGGGCGACGACGACGAAGAAACAAAAAACACGCGCTCTTTTCTTCGTACCTCTCTGATCTCCTTCGCCCATCCGGCCAGATCGAACCCTTCTCTCCACTTCCCGGTCTCGTTGTACTCCATCCCGGAAACGACCTCGTCGTTAATTTCCGGCTCCGGCACCGCGATCGCGTTTTGGCGTCCTCCCAGATGTCGTCTACACGCAATAAATTGGGCCGTCGACATCATCCTCGACGTCGACGATGATGATGGCGACGATGCCGATGCCGATGGAACCGAAAAAAACGATTTCGCGTTTTGGGGGACCGTCGTCGTCCTCCTCCTCCGTGCCGACGAAGACGATCGCTGGTGGTGGCCACTTTTGACTGGCGCTACATATGCGGCGCACCGATGATGATGCTGGAGCCTCGTCCTCGCGACAATCATCGTCAAAGTCGTTCTTTAATGTCGTCTCTCTTTCTAAAGTTGAACACACGAGAGAGTTTTTGAGGCGTGTGGGTGCTTTGAACAACGCAGAGACAAAAGTCGATGTCGACAATGGTGTCGTTTTGTACCTTCAATTCTTCTTCTTCGTGTGTTTTTTTTTGGATGATTTTTTTCGGGCCTTTGTGTCCTCAGCCACCAATTTTTTAGAGGAGTACTAAAGGACGACTTTAAATGGAGATCTACAGATAAAAAAAAAAGAAGGTAAAACCCTAAAACTCTCTCTCTCTCTCTGTTTTTAGGGTTTCAAACGAAAGGAGAGGATGTATTGGCTTTGTTTTGGATTGTAGAAGGTCTTCCCTTTCCTAAAAAATACGACTGCAGAAGAAGAGGGACGAGAAAAGAGAGACTTTAATAATAAAAGAGTTCGATGAGGGGTGCCAAAACCAGAGAAAAGAAAAAGCATTATTGGGAGGGTGGAGGAGGAGAAGAAGAAGAAGAAGAAGAAGAAGAAGTAGGAGTATAAGAGTAGGGTACTATACGTGTGGTCGTGGTATTAAAGCGGCTCGGCGAAAAACTGCAAGACTTCTTTCAACGCGGCGATGAACGCGTCCACGTCTTGTTTGGTGTTGTAGATGTAGAGACTGGCGCGAGCGCTGCCGAGAACGTCCAAGTGTCTGTGCAGCGGCTGCGTGCAGTGGTGGCCGCTTCGACAGCCGACGCCGTGGAGCTGGTCGAGCAAAGTGCAAATGTCCGAACAATTGACGCCGTCGACGTTGAATGCGGCTAAGGAGGCGCGTTCGAAGTTTTTGCCGGTTTTAGGGTTGGTTTTCAGCGGGTTTGGACCGTATATCCGGATGTTGGGGATGTTGTCGACGAGTTCGGAGTAGAGGTACGCGCCGAGTTTGAGTTCAAATTCGTGGACGCGATCCATGCCTATTTTGGAGAGGTAGTCGCACGCGGCACCTAAGGCGACAGCTTCGGCAATTGCTGGAGTACCGGCTTCAAACCTACCCGGAGGTGGTGCGTACGTGGACTTTTCCAAGTAGACGTCTTGGATCATTTCCCCGCCGCCCATCCACGGCGGCATCTCTGACAACACGTCGTACTTCCCCCACAAAAACCCAATACCAGTTGGACCACACATCTTGTGACCACTGGCAACTATGAAATCTGCTCCTAACGCCTGAACATCCACCGGCATGTGGGGCACGCTTTGACACGCGTCTAAAACTACCGTCGCGTTAACGCTCTTTGCCGTTTTTACGATCCTTTCCACGTCGCTCGTGAAACCGAGGACGTTCGAAACGTGCGGCAACGATACCAACTTCGTTCTCTCGTTCACCATTCTCTCTAACTCATCCATATTCAAACATTCGTTCTCATCCAATCCTATGAATTTCAACACCGCTCCTTTCCTTTCCGCCAACAATTGCCAAGGCACTATGTTCGAGTGATGCTCGGCGACGGATAACACGATTTCATCGCCTTCTTCCACGTTCTTCTCCCCCCACGTGTTGGCGATTAAATTCAGCGCTTCGCTCGCGTTTCTCGTGAACACAATCTCTCTATCTGTTTTCGCGTGTATAAATGCTGCCACTTTCGCGCGGCTTTGTTCGTACAATTCCGTCGCACGCGCGGATAAGTGGTGCACTCCTCTGTGCACATTCGCGTTGCTTTGGCTGTAAAAATCTGCGTGAGCTTCGAGCACTTCTTTCGGTTTCTGAGACGTCGCCGCGGAGTCCAGGTACACGATGCGCATGCCAGCATCGGTTTTAGAGTCCAGGATGGGGAAATCCCCGCGAACTTCCGCGCTCAAATCATCCGTTTTTGAGCACACCGTCATTCTTGCGTTTCCAATTCTCTCCCGATGATGATGACGATGATGATGTCGACGGCGTCGCCGCCGCGTTGGAAGACGACGCGCGTCTGCGTCTGCGACGCGCGTCGTCGCGCGACTGGACGTGGAGAGCTGCTGCTGCTGCGCATACCCCGCCCGCGCGGGAACAGACCAAGACGAATTCGCCATCGTCGTCGTCGTTGCTCTTTCACCCAGATAAAAGATAAAGCTCCGAAAATGAATGGCGCGAGGACAAAAGTGACGACGTTTTAGTGCTCAATAAAATAAATCCAAAATTGCACGCTGCTAGAGAGTTGTCGCTACTCGTCTAAAGTCTCTCTCGGCACGTACGCCCACCCTTCGGGTAAAGTACTATTCGCGCGTTGCGCCTCTTCGTCGCTCATCAACGCCGTTGCTGGAGCGCGACTTCCGTTTCTAGATGCGCGGACAGAACCGCGCTTACCTCGACTCGCACCTCGAGCGTACGCGGTCGATCGGGCTTTTTTCGGCGTGCCGCCGTTTGAACCCGGATGAGAGAGGTCCGGGTTGGAGGTCGGGGAGAGTCTGTTTGGGATGGTACCTTCGCGGAACGAGATGTCACTACTGAGGCTGCTTTGATGTTGTAGTACTCCGGCAGAAGCGGCTGTGTTCGGAGCGGCGGTGGTATGAACGGCCTCACATTCGCGGCGCATGGATTCACGCATAGCTCTCAATGCGCTCAACATGGACACTCTCCCACGTTTCCCATCGGCCGATGTGCGAACGGTTAGAACCATAACTTCGTTTTCGTCTTCCGTCAGCGACAACTTGGCAACTTGGACGCCTCTGTTTTCATCTTTTTGTCTTTGGACAGGAGAGTGACGGTCGCAGTACGCTCTCGGTTGTCTTTTCGAAGAACCACTACCGTCGGAGAAACGAGCGTGCCAACCGGCCGCTCTCGCGCAGCACAAGTGGAAGCGCGCTCGACAACTTCCGTACGCACACGTCGCGGCACATCCGCCTCTTCGCGAATAACAAAGTATACACGAATTCGAAAGGACAGCGTCGTCGTGTTGCGGTTGCGTCGCAGCCGCCGTTTGGAAGGCTTTATTGCTAGGCTGTCCCGAGAAGTGAATGGTTCCACCGAAAATGCTAGGATTAATCTCCACGGAATTAGCGAACGGGTTCGTCGTCGCGCCGCGGACTAGTTCCGCACACGACACGTGAACCCATGCCGTCGTCACCGGGTTTGCTTGATTGACTCCCTGCGACGCCGGAAGCGTCAGCGACGCTTTTTTCATGGCGCCAAGTTTCGCGGGACACAAAATACATGAAACGCTCTTGCCGTGCGCTTTTAATTTTTCGTCTACGGAAGTTAACAAAGGCGAATACGCCGTGCGTTTTTGCGAATCCGGAAGAGACCCGTAGCCGCTTCCGTGATCGTGCGAACACACGTCGCAGACGAACGTTTTGTGTTTATCGTTCTTCTCCGATAAAGTGCCGTAACACTCGGCGTGTACCGTGACGTCGCATCCTAGACACCGGTAGATTGTTTTATCCTTGACTACTTTCGCGGGACAACACGAGTTTGCGCAGACGTTGCATACGTCCAAAACCGTTCGACTCGTCGAGGCGTGTAAAGGATCGAGCAGTTGGAATAAACTTCTTGCGTCGACCGCGTCGGCACCACCTCCTATATTTTGATTCCCTTGGTGATTTAACGACCGTTCTGAGAACGACGACTGTTTCGATTCCAACGCGTTCGCTTTCGGACTCGTGCCGAAAAAACCTGCAACTTTACCTCTCAATCCCAAAACTTGCAACGCGGCGTTGGCTAATGCAACACCGCGTCGAGGGCGCGATATATTCGCTGATTCGTCGGGCATTTCAGGAATGATGAGTTTATCCGTGTTCACGTCTGGGTTTCCAGTCGCCGCGGCGACCTGTTCCCCGAGATGGCGGTGAAAGGCTTGACGTTTGGACTCTTCCGCCGCCGCGGCCGCTTTTTCGAACGCTTGTTGTTGATCCCTCGCGCGCTTCTCCCTCTTTTCTTGCCTTTGCGCTTCGCGGATGGTATGTACGAACGCGTTTGCTTCGCTAATGCCAATGTATCTGTTCTCCAACCGCTCTGCCTCTTCTTCAATCTTGCTCGTAATTTCTTGGAAGAATTTCGTCAAGTTTGTTCGATTCGCGTTGATTTGATACAAAAGCTCATATTGGCAGGTGAGCAATTCGTTCTCGACGTCGTCGCACGGGGCACAAGAAACCAGTTCTGGATTGTTTGAAAAGTACTTCTGTAAACGTTTCAACTCGCCCTTCGCGTCCTTCTCCGTCGGGTCATCTTCATCGCCGGTTTCGCTTTCATCTTCATCACTACCACAATACTTTTGCATTGGAACAACGGCTAACGACGGAAACCTAACCTTACCCGTCGTATCTGGCGAGAATGGCGATTTCAGATTTTTGTTTGTTGGTGTCGACTCATCATTCTTTCTTCCTTTTCGCGCTGGCGTTTTCTTTGTCCTTGAGACGGATCTTTTCTCCTCTTTTTCATCGTCGTCTACATCTTCGAGCGCAGCATATGCTTTTCGTTTTTTCTCCAAAATATCCTCTTTGATACGTTCGCGCAACTTTTCGCACCGAAACTGTGCTTCGTCAGTACCGCACGTCGCCTTGGCGCGTTCCGAGCCTTTTTCACATAAGGCGCACGCTTTCGCCCTCTTCGATGCGCTCTTATTCCCTTTCGTTCCTCTTTTCCTCGATAGTTTTCGTTGTTTAGAAGGTGGTGTTTCTTCCTCCTTTACAGCAGCTGCGTTAGACTCGAGTGCTTTAAATGCCGTTTGCATGAGATGTAAAGTGTGCGGATGCGCGACTTCGCCCAACGCTATTCGCTCAACGGCATCATGATCGCCAGACGCACCGAACGTCGCCCGAATACGATTCTCTAGGTGCATTTTCTTCGCGAATATTTCTTCTTTCGACTCCAAAAACCCAACACTCCCCATGCGTGCGTTTGATTTCAGCTCTGCCTCCATCTTTATCTGCTCTTCTTGCTGATGCAGAAGCAACATTTGTTCTTGTTGTTTTTCCTTTTCTTGCTTCATCAACTGATTCGCTTTCGTCGACCACGCGCTCTTCTTGCCCTTTTTCGACGAAGTGCCTTTGCGATTCTTCAACAATGCCGAGCTTCTTATTAACTTGCCATTGTTCCCGTACCCTGCACTCGCGGCATTTATATCGTTCACAACGACCACATCTTTATCAAAATTTTTCCCGTGATTCTCGATTGCTTGTTTTCGTCTTTCGACAATTTTCACCACAATCTCCGATAACCAAATCCGCGCTCGCATGACGATTAAATCGTCTTCGGTGAGCTCTTTCTCTTCTTCGTGCGCACCTAACACGAACTTTGTCCTCGAGCTGCTCCTCGAGGCGACTTTCTTGGCGGGTGCTTTCATCCACCTATTGCGGGCTTGTTCATCCCCGTTGAAAATGTGTTCCAAAAACGACACCGCGATGTCCTCGTCCTCTTTATCACCGTCGTCCTCATCGTCGTCGTCGTCGTCGTCTTCGTCGTCGCTTTCTTTCCGTAACAAACTTCCTATTTCTTTCGACATGGCTAAGAACGCAAAACATAACTCTCGAATTTCGTCGCTTTGCAAACAGTCGAACGACTGCGTCGCTTGCGTCGCCTCTCCCCCTAACGGTTTGAACGCGTCCAAAGGAAACTGCAAGAGCGATAGAGGCAATGCACCAAGCGCCGGTGCTGCAGTTGTCCCTTGTTGTTGTCCACTCGTCCCTGCCGTAGCTCCTCCTGCCGCTCTCGTCAACCGTTCCTCTTCGTTCGCCTCCTCTCCTTCGTTGTTGTTCTTGTTCGTATCGTCGTCTTTCGACAAACACGCTTCTAACATCATCCCGCTCCTATTCCCAATCGGCGGTATCTTCAAGGCCTGGTCGTCTCTCCAATTTTTCGTCGGCAACACTCTCGCCATATCGTTCGCGCAGACTCTCCGAAACGCCTCCCCAACCCATCTCCACCACGCTGACGTCTTCGTTTTCATCAACGGCGCTTGCGACTTCGTCTTCGCTTTCGTTCGCGGTCCCGCGGCCTTTCCGCTCATCGACGTCTTCCGCGCCGATGCGCTCCCCGCCCGTAGTAATACATTAGTGTTCTTCGTACTACTCTTCTTCGACGATTGGTGATGTCTCGCCGATGCTTTCTTCTCTAACTCCTCTTCGCCGTGCGCTTCACTCAGCGTATACGGCGCTCGCGGCAGCGTTCGTCGTTCAGGGTCGCTTTGGCTTTGGCCGCTTTCGTGAGTGTTCAGACGTTCTTTCGTCTGGCATCTCCCGAATTCCGAGAGCACGAAGTGTTGTTGCTCGTACCCTTTCGGCAGCGTTGTTGTTGGTATTGTTGTTGTTGTTGTTGTTGTTGTTTCTAATGCGTTGTTTTGTTCCAGCATCTCTTCTCGTTGGCGGTACAGGTCGTCCTCGAGCTTGTCCAGGTGAAATTCGATGGTGGAGGTGGACATGACTACGCGCGCGACAACAGGCTGACTCGTGTTCTCTTCCTTTTTTCCGGCAGAAAATTTAGTCTCGGTTTTGCGGTCGAAGAATCATCATCGTCGTCGTCGTCAACTCCGATGCCATTTGTCGTTCCAAATTCCAATTCTTCAACGCGAATCGATCGCGTCGAAAAAAAGTCTCTCTCTCTCTCTCTGCGTCGAAGATCTCCCTCCCTTTTTGTTTTGTCCGAATCCAACAAAAGCCAACAAAAGCCGTCGTCGTGACGGCGATGCTCTGTTTTTTGGGGGACCGTCTCGAGCGCGCGCGTCTTTGTAAACAAGCAGGAGGGGAAAAGGGAAGAAGAGCGGATCCCTTTTCAAAAAGGGTTTAGGGTTTTATATAAAACCCTAAAAAAGAGGGAAGAAAAGAGAGAGGGACTTTTAAAAGAAGGGAAGAAAAGAGAGAGGATGGTCATTGTCATGGAGGATGACGATGGCATCGACGACGACGAACGCGAGAGGAGGAGGAGGAGGAGCAAAAATAACGGAAGGAGGAGAAGAGTTGTCTTCGTCGTCGGCGCCACGGGCACCGGGAAAACGAAGCTCTCCATCGACTTGGCGCGGCGATTGAATTCGTCGTCATCTTCATCATCGAGGAAGAAGACTTTGGATGTCGTTGTCGTCAACATGGACGCGCTGCAAATGCACGCGTCGCTGCCGATCGCGACGGCACGAGCGACGGAAAAGGAGAGGGAAGGCGTGAGACACGAACTGCTCGGCGTGGTGGACGAGACGACACTTTTAAAAAGCGAAGACGAAGAAGAGAAAAGGAGGACGTCGAGGAAAGGCGTGCGGTGGTTTCGGAAGGCGTTTCTGGATGTCGTGGAAAAGGCGTGGAAGGAAGAAGAAGAAAAGAAGGGAAAAGGCGATGACGACACGGATTGGAGCGTCATTCTTTGCGTTGGCGGTACGCCGTATTACGCGAAAGCGGCGTTGTCGAAGACGTTTTTGCCGTCGGCGTCGGTGTCAACAGTAGCCGACGATGATGGCGACGAGTCGATGTCCGACGCGTCTGTTGTAACTGGGAACGAGCAAGAGGAAAATGCGGACGCGGATAAACTTTCTATGAATGAGAGAGTTGCAATGCACGAGGAACTGAGGAAATTAGATCCAAAAGCAGCTGCTCGTGTGCATCCAAAAGACGCGAGACGCGTGAGAAGGTATTTGCAAATGGCCGAGAAGGCAAACGGCGAGGAAAGTTTGTTACCTTCAACGATATTTCAATGCAAAGCAGACGAAGACCAACGATTGACGTTTGCACCACAAGTAACGAGGGTAATACACATCGTCGCAGATAACGAAGCGCTCGAAAAAACACTCGACAGACGATTGGAACAAATGCGCGCGAACGGAGTCGAGGAGGAGATTGAAACGTTCATCGAAGCTTTCCCAACTGTCGCGAAATCTAATAAAGGTGTGGCGCAAGCCATCGGTGTTCGAGAGTTTCTCGACGAAAACGATGACGTAGAAACACGATTTGAGAAGATGCGCGCGCGAACGAAACGTTTAGCCCGACGCCAACGCAAACAGTTTACAAACATGGTAGAATCGAGCGAGTTTCGTGCAGCGCCGGCGATTGAAATAGACGCGACGAAAATGCATGAATTATTAGCATCAGCCGCGTCATCGAACGCGAAAACGTTTTGGGAAGACGAAATAGTTTCTCGAGCGATGGAATTCGTCACGAACGAGTTCGTCGACGTGAAAAAATTACCATCGTTTAAAAGAACGAACGATGTTCAAGAAAACAACGCATGGATCGAACGTGCGTGCGAAGCGTGCGGCAATAGAATTTTCCGCGGCGATCGCGATTGGTACTGGCACACGTCTTCGAAAAGGCACAAAAATCGCGTTCGAAACTTGAAAAAGAGTCGCGAAGGAGAAAGAGGGAGTTTACATCCTAATAAAATAGCAAAACAACCGTAGCGTGTATTTAAATGTACAGCATAGGTACCGGTAGTAGTTTGTACAGTAGCACTTTTTATTTGAAAAAAGGTACCAAAACTGGCGTCTCTCTTTTATACTTTTGATATGCCTCTTCTTTGCCCCATCTCTCGTCCGCGCTCTTCTCTAACAATGGAATACCACTCAATTGCGTGATTAAAAACGCCACCATCAATGGCGACAGGACGCAACCGATGATTTCGCCCGGTCCGTATTTCGCTACGCCGGATAGCCCGACCAGACTCATACCCGTCCACAAAGTAATCTCGCCGAAATAGTTCGGGTGCCTCGAAATACTCCACAAACCGCTATCGATGTACCTTCCCTTATTCTTCGCGTCCGCTTTGAATGACCTTTTTTGTCGATCGGCGATTGTTTCCATGGTGAACCCGGCGGCGAAAATCACAAATCCGATCCAATCTAAAGCTCTCCACGGTCCTTGCGTCGCTGCGTTTGCATTGATCAATATCACCGGCATTGTTGTCACCAACACCCAAACGCCTTGCACGAACCAATAGATCCCGAACGTCTTCGGGTCTTCTTTAATCCCGTCGAACCGCGTGTCGCCGCCGTCTTTATGCACTCGGGTGACGAGAAAAGCGCCTAAGCGCACGGCCCACGCGACCACCGCGCACGTCGCCCACGTCGCTCGCGGTACGCCGAACCCCTCACCGGCCGCCCACGTCGACACCGCCACCGCAGCAAACGCGCCAGAGCCACACAAATCGTAATACTTCTCTGTTTTCAACGCGCTAGATATCGCCCACCCGACGAGTTGAATGCCAAAATCAACGACAGATGCCGCGCCGATGACCCATGCGACGGAGACCATGACGGCGGGTTGCGTCGCTTGGAGCGTTGTTGTTGTTGTCGTTGTTGTTGTTGTCGTTGTTGTCGCT
>MDTG01215274.1_pt1 | contig 24689 bp, 23 predicted proteins | sample 811421 | NCBI WGS metagenome assembly MDTG01 (sample SAMN05326645, study PRJNA326480) | marine metagenome | isolation source: seawater | place: Pacific Ocean: South East | collected 2011 | reverse complement strand
TTTAATTTCAAGATCGATGTTATTAAAAATTAATTCCTCACTATTAAAGTATTCAAATGAAACTGACTTCAATTCGATCATTAGATTGCTTGATTCCTTTTCGTTTTCTGAAAAAATTGTTTTAAATCTGTCTCGATTAGATGAGCCTTTGTTTTTATCTATATCATGCAGCCTTTCCAGATGAACATGGCTATTAGTTGTTATGCTGATTGATCGATTAAAATTTCCTAAAGTTTGAAATAATCTTAGTAAAACTCCAATGAACTCTATAGTTAGTATGTCCTTAAAATTAAAAAAGGTTAATAAAATCGCAAGAATAAAAATAGTCAAAAAATTTGGAAGAATACTATTTATTGTGCCAAATCTTAAATTCATTACTTGAGAATTAAAAAATTTATTTTGAGTCTTATTATATTCATCTATCTCAAAGTTAATTTTTTTTAAAATTTTTATTAAATATAAATTATCTAAAACTTTTTCTACATTTCTATTTATTTCCTGAAGACTTTCGTATGACAAATGTGAGTATTGTCTTAACTTCTTAACAAAATATTTTGTTGGAAAATATAATACAAATGCACCAAAGGCAAAAAAACCAACAACATTATTGTTTGCAAAAATAAGATAAACTATGAAAACTAAAATTTGAGCAGTGAAACTAATTACTGCTGCCAAGCTTCCATAAAAGGTAGAAACATGCACAGACAGAGTGTTGACGTAAAAAAAAGCATCTGAAACTGAATAGTTTCCTTTATCAAATACTTCTTTTATGAAGTAAGTTCTTAAATTTTCTTGAACATTTAATTTCAAAACTTCTAAATTCATCCTGTCAATATATACAAATACAAATCTTGAAATCACAACTATAAGTAGTAACCAATTTGATGTTGAAAAAAAACTAATAATTTGACTTATAAAACCTTCTCTAACAACAGTATCTTCCAAAATATTTGAAAATATAATTATTATTAACAAGTCAAGTAAAACAACTAAATTTGAAGCTACAACAGAGAACAAAATTCTTATCTTTTTTTTACTTGTATTTGTAATACGTGAAACAAAAATTAAATCTTTGTAGAAATTAATAAATTTTTTCATAATGTGATTCTAATCTGAGTAATTATCAAAATATAAAAAAGTTTATGTTTGAAAAATTTTGTGAAATTAAAAAATAAATAAAGTAATAACTAATATTATTTAGATTTTTATACTGATAATGAATACAAATGACATTCGATATTTTTATACCTGTAGGACCAAATGATTTTGGAATTATAGATTATTCTCTAAAAAACAATAAAAAGAAAATTGATAGTTTCAACGATGTTTATTTATTTAGTGAGTATAAAAATTTTAATGTAAAAGGAGCAGAAAATATTGATGAAAATTTTTTTCCTTTTTCCAAAAATGAGGTTATTGAAAGAGTTGAAAATAAATCTAGGGCTGGATGGATTTATCAGCAATTAGTTGGACTTTACTATCCATATTTACAAAAAAATTCTGAATATGTTTTAGTTTTAGATTCAGATGTATTTTTTACAAAAAAAATTAAATTTTTTAATAGAGGAAAAGGTATCTTTACGGTAGGGAAGGAAAATCATGAGCCCTACTTTGAGCACATGAGACAATTACATCCAAAGATAGTGAAGGTAGATGAATATAGTGGAATATCTCATCATATGCTGTATAAAAAAGAGGTTTTAATCTCTATGTTTGAAATGATTGAAAATTTACATGAGAAAGAGTTTTACAAAATTTACATTGAAAAATTAAACCCAAATGAATCTAGTCCTTCGGCAGATTATGAAATTTACTATAATTATGCTCTCAATTTTTATTCAAGATATTATGATATAAGAAAATTAAGTTGGACAAATTTAGAAAAACTAAGCTTTAATTGCCTAATTGATTATGATATGGTGTCTCTTCCACATTGGAAAATGACTAGGCCTGATAACCTGATTCAAAATATTAAGGAATATAATTTTAAAAGATCTCTCAATTGTGTTAATAATTATTTATTTTTAAATTCAATTTTTTAAAAAAGGAGGAAATGAATTCTTTATGACTGCGCCTCATAGGCCACATGCAAATACATGTGGATTAACAAAAATTGTCAATCTTCAGAATGATCTGAATTGTATTATCATAGATACCATCGATACCAAATTAAGAAATAAAAATATGACTCTTAATTACCTTTATTCATGCAATATAAAACAATAGAAATATTAAAAATATGTCCAATTTGTGGTCATGATTCATCATATAAATTAACAACAGATAAATTTAATTATAAGATTTTTGCTTGCGATGATCCTGCTTGCTCACATTTTTTTTATCCAGATTTTTATCAAGGTCAAGGTGTTGACAAGAGAGAAGAAGATGTTTCTAAAGAATCTGATGAGACTCTAACTGTATTCAAAAAAAGAAACAGTAGCTTATTAAAATTTTTTTTAAAAAATATAAACTCATCGAAACCTTATACTTTTTTAGATTTTGGATCAGGTGTAGCTCATATTTCAAGAACCTTTTTAAAAATACTAAAGGAGTCTGTAGAAATAATTTGTTTTGAGCCAAATAAAAATTTAAAAGGATTTTATGATAAATTTTCTATGAATCAAATTTATGAAATTGATAGAGTAGATAAATCTTATGACCTTATTTATATGATTGAAGTAGCCGAACATTTAGACAACCCAAAAGAAGTCTTTAAAAAGCTAAGTTATGTTATGGATAGCAATACGAAACTTTTCATAACTACTCCAAGAGCTACATTTAATCCAAGTGGTGATTGTTACGACAACCCATCCCATATACATTTCTTCACCAATAATTCATTAAATCGTCTACTGGAATCAGTCGGATTAAAAAAAATGAAATTTTTATATGTTCCAGAAATGTACGTATTTGATTCCAAAGGAAAATATTATTTAGAGAAATTAAAATCTTTTATTATTAATCCACTTATATCTAATGGTATAAGTGTAAATTACCAATTTAAAAATCATTTAGTTGGATTTACAGAATTAAAATAAAATTTTTCTTTATTTACCGGATGTAACTTTTAAAATTTTATTTTTTCATAATCCTTTTTATATTAATCTTTAACTGTATGTTAAAAGGATCTTTGTAACTAGATATACCAGTTATTATCTTTAATCATTTCTTTTTTCTTTTCATGGCCAAGAATGTAATTGTAGTGAATAATAAAAGGGTCTATAGAATCTTTAAATTTTTTGAAGTGAGCACCATTTGGAAAATCATCTAAACTTAATAATTCATAATTTATTTTATTTTTAATACTATTTATATAGGTTTGATCATGAAATTTATATTTTGAGAACTTTTTCAGAGAAAATCTTTTGGGATTTATATACTTATTTATTTTTTTAGTTGAATTTAAAAGCATAAACCCACTATTGATTTCATTATGATTTGAATCGTGGGGGCTTTTGTTGCTTTGAGCTAATAAATCAAAGTTGTGGCTGTACTTCAAAATTTCTTTAGAGAAATCTTTTTTTATTACAATATCACCATCTAAAAAATGAACATATTTATTAGTTTTAAGAAGGTCATTAATACAATAAAATTTAAAGTATACGATTCGGTAAAATTCTGATGAATTTTGTAATTCAAATTTTGAAAAATCGGTTTTTAAAAAATTTGTATCAATAAGTTTTGTAGAGATATTTTTTTCTGAAAAAAAACTATAAGAATCTTTATCTAATGTATATATTGTTAAATCAATATCAATATTGTTTTCTTTTAGTGATGAAAGAAGATTATGTGTGTAATCTATATACCCTTTATTGGTTAAAGAAACATATTTTGTTGTTTCTATGTCTTTCATTGTATAATTCTACGTCTAAAATAAAAAATAGTTAAGATAACCAGAAAATTATATATTGATTTTTAAAAAAACTAAATCTGTCGCTCATTTAGATTCAAAATATTTAGATTTGTGTATTAACGCTGCATCTGATGCAAGCATATTTAATAATTTCAGAAACTTACCAGATTATAAGAATATTTTAGAACACGTGGATAGAGACTTGGCAGTAAAGTACTATAAAAATATTCAAAAAAATTTTCACCTGTCTGATCAAGAAATCTTTCGGATTTGTAATAAACTCTCTAGAGTCGGAAAACCTGAATTAGTTGAAATAGTAAATAATCAAAATCCTATTTCGACAACTTCATTGAGATATCTAAATGTTGCATTACAAATCAAAAATGAATTTAAACAAAAAAGCTTTGCTAAAGTTATCGAAATAGGTCCAGGGTATGGTGGGCAGTCGATAATATTAGAAGAATTTTTTAAAATAGATCACTACACATTCATAGACTTACCAGAGGTAAACAATCTAATTGATATGTTTATAAAGGCTAATGATGTTAATTTTACTCACGACACAGGAATCCTTGAAGATAGCTTTAGTGATAAAAGGTTTGATCTAATAATTTCAAATTATGCTTTTAGTGAATTAAACAGAAAATTACAAAAAAAAGCTATTAAAGATATTATTAATAATTCAAAGTTTTGCTTTATGATTAATAATTCAAAATCATTTATGAAAGATTCAAAATATAAAAGTTTAAAATTTATGTCACAAAAAGAATTATTAAAAAATATAAATAATTCATATATTAAAAAAGAAGAACCTTTAACGGCAGAAGGGAATTATTTATTTCTGGCAAAAAATTAACCTTTTAATTTTAAAGAGTTTTTTTAGATCTTCCAATTTTACATACGATGAATTGTGGTAAGTATGACTTTAAACAAAAACCTATCTATTTAGTTATATAAGCTTTAATTTTCTTTAGAATCTTATTAACAAAGGTAATTAATGTTTGAAAAATTTGTTTTAGATGTTGATGGAGTATTAACTACAGGACACTCTATTTACGATAAAAATGGAAAAGCTTTTAAGATTTTTGGTCCCCATGATAATGATGGATTGAAAATGATTAAGGATAGTATAAAAATATCATTTATTTCTGCAGACATAAAAGGTTTTGATATCACACAAAAAAGAATTAATGATATGGGGTTCTCTGTGGAACTTGTAGAAGAAAAAGAAAGAAAAAATTATTTTCTAAGTAAGGATAGTGAAAAAATTATTTTTATGGGAGATGGCTATTTTGATGCATTAGTTATGGATATTGTGGGATACTCTATAGCACCGAAAAATGCACGCAAAGAAGTCTTGGATGTAGCTGACTATATTACCCCTTCAAATGGTGGAGAGGGTGCAGTTTTAGACGCGTGTCTACACATTAAAGAAGTTTTTTTAAATGAACTTTAAATTTTGCTTTGTTATACCTTGTTACAATGAAGCTGAAAATATTCCTAGTTTGATTTTTGAACTTACAAAAATAAATAATAAACATAAAGATATTGAATTTGTTCTAGTAAATAATGGCTCAACAGATTCAACTCAAACTTTACTCGAAGATGAAGCCAGCAATTTGGGCTTTATTAAATACTTAAATATTTCAGAAAATAAAGGAATGGGTTTTGGAATATATTCCGGAATAAAATTAGCACTTGCAAATAATGAATACAATTTCATTGGCTGGACTCATGCAGACCTGCAGATTCCAACTGATACATTAATCACAGCAAAAAATATTGTCCAACAAAAAAGCTCAGAATTCAAAAATATATATTTGAGAGGAGTTCGTAAGAACAGGCACACAATAATTGAGAAAATATTTACAGCATTAATGGCTATTTACACCACTTTGATAAAGCGAGGAATTTACTGGGATATTACCGGTCTACCTGTGCTTGTAAATAGAGATCTTTTAAATGAAATAATTGAAAATTCTCCTTATGGTTTTGCATTTGATGTACATACTTTTATAAAAGCAAACAAATATTCAGCAAAAATTATTCGATTTCCAGTTTACTTTGAAGAAAGAAAATATGGAGAAAGTTCATGGAATCACGGTTTTTTATCAAAAATAAAAATGAGTATCTATTACATAAAAGAAATATACAAGATTTAAAAAAGTTTTGAATAAAGTTTATATTGCTCTTCTGCTTGAAGTATAGAAATTTCTTTTCCTTGATGGGTGTGCGGCCTACCGTCAATTATGTTCTTTGCTTTAACTTCGGAGGGTGTTGCGTTAAAAATATGATTTTCAATGTTTGATATTTTGTTCCAATTTTTTCTTGTAATAATTTCAAAATCAATTTGAATTTTATTGCAAGCATATTGTATAGCTTTGCTAAAACCTCCATTACCAAGTATTGTTAATTTTTTAATATTGATTTTTCCTAGATAAACTGCTGCAGCTATCCAATCCGTATTGTAAGCAATAGCTTCCCCATCCACAAAAATGACTGTATTTGCAGCATTAATATCTGAAACAGCTTTATCCACTGAATCAACTAAATCAACAATTTCAAACTTAAAAGGCATGGATACCGCAAAGCCACTAAAGCCTAATGTTTTTGCAGCTTCAAAAGAATTTTTTATATTATCCGAATAATACGATTTATATATTGCATTTATATTTTCTTCTCTAAATCTATTATTAAAATACTTGCAACCATTATTTCCTGGGTTATTTGAAAAAGATCCAAACAGTAATGTGTCTTTATCTATCATTGAGATTTTGTAGGATATTGATTCCTTTAAACCAGAGAAGTTTTGAAAATTTTTCATTGTGAAGTGGTGACATATTAATATAAATTAATCCCGTTATTTTCTTTATCTTTTCTAAGCTGAAGTCATACTTCTCAACTTCATTTTCAAAATACTCTTTAACTGTTTCTTGGTCTTTAAGTTCTTTATGTTTAAAATCTACAAATTTATTATTTTGAGTTAGCTCTATATTGTCTTCATTTTTCATGTAATTGTATGGGGTTAAAATACCACCATAGAGTTTGGAAAGATCATAATAAATATCTCCTGCTTGAATTGAGTCACCAAAACTGTCTCTCCAGTCAAGATAATAAAATTTGTTGTTAGAAGAAATTATATTGTCAAATTGCAAATCTCCGTGAAAGTTTTTTGTAAAAGGATTATTAAAAAGGTCTTCAAAATTGAAGTTATTAATAATGTCATTTAATGATAAGTGTTTTTGCGAGTTGATCGAATAACTTTCATCAAAATACTCTGAACCATGTATGGTTATAAATTGATTGATCCTTTCAAAAGTTTTTTCTTTATAAAATTTTTTCAGATCTTTTTTGTTTGATTTTTCATCTTGAATGTTATCTAAATAACTTTTAATGAATTTTTTATATAAATTATGATCATCAATGTCATAAAGTGTTGAACCATCTACCCAATCATAATGGAGAAAATTTTCCGTTTTATCTAAATTTGGAGGCACTCTACTGTCTAAATAGATGCCTCTGTTGTAAAGATTTTCTAACCTTTGCTTTCCTATTATAAATTTAATTAATTTAAATTCCTCTTTGTAAACTATTTCATTATTTGTTTTATTTAATGAAAGGGGTTCGTCTCTAAAATAAAGCTTGGCTTTTTCAAGATCATCAATATTGCCAGTATCAAACCAATCAAGAATTCTGACTTTAAAGTCTTTGTATTTTTCTGTATTCTCAAATGAGCTTACCAACTCTCCGTCAGCAATGTTATTGTTTAGTTCTTTCCAAAATAATTCATAATCTAATATTCCTGCAATACCAATGAACGCATGATCAAAACCATCCATTGATTTGTTAGCAAAATCAGTGATTTCGTTTTTACTATTAAAATTAACAGTTGAGTATTTTTCAGGATAGCTCGTAGGATGAACTCCAAGCCAATTACCATCAAGACTCGGTAGGGGTGAAGAAATTAAACAATCAGTTGTAATTAAATAAAATGGTCTTTGAAGAAAACTTTCGCAGGCTAATGCTGAATAACCTGGTCCTGACTTATCGCTCTCAAAATCATCGATATAAACAAATTCAAAATCATATTTTGGATAAGTCAATTTTAAATATTCTTCAATCATCTTTCCCTTGTATCCAAGAGTTATTACAAACTTATAATCTGGTGGAAATTTTTTAATAATTTTCGAAATTATTGCTTGGTTGTTGATTGGAAGTAACGCTTTATTGATATTTTCTGTTAATGACTTTAGTCTTTCGCCTTTTCCTGCAGCTAAAATCATTACCCCTGGTTTATTGTGTTCATTTTCCAGCCTTCCATCTGGTCTGTTTGTATCATCTTCTAACCTAATAACATCATCAACTTCTGGAGTAGAAACTTCTTGTAAAATTGTATCTGTAATAGCTACTACTCTATGTTTTCTCGGTGGTAAAACAGTGAAAGATTCTCCTTCTTCCATAACATTTTTTTCAACTATTCCTTCATCATTCTCAAGCCAAACTTCAGCTTTACCCGAAACTATAAAATTTGTTTCTGTTTTAACTTCGTGATAATGATACGAAGTTTGAGAACCAGCATTAATGTATATTCTTTTGTAGCAGTAGAACTCATTTAGTTCGAGCCAAATTTCTTTTCCCCATGGTTTGTATACAGTTTGCATATTGTATATTGTATATATTTCAATAGTTTAAAGTTTTGATTATTAGTTATTTCTTTTAACCCTAATCTCTTTAACATAAGGTATTACAATTTAATTAATTAGAGAAGTCGATGAAAACATTTAAAGAAATTTCACTACATGAAAAACTTGTATTAAGTCTGATTTTTTTGATTATAATTTTTTTGGGCATTTCAAATTATAATTTAAATCAGAATACCTCAAACCTTGAAACAAATCTTACAGATGTCGAATTAAGTAATTATATTCAATCTGAAAATGGTTACTGTAATGAAACCCTGAAGACAATAGATGAAAATGGTTTAATATCCAAAAATCGAAAAATAAATATAGGATATATTTCTATTCCCCTCATACCCGAAATTGAAAACTTTAAATGCCTTAATAAGGTTTCTAGTATAAAAACTCTAAATAACGAATATATTATTGAGATTTATAACAATGAAAAAATTTTTACTTTATCTTTATATTCAATAATTTCACTTATTTTATTTTCTGTACTTACCTTTTTAAAAAAAGATAGATTTATAATTTATATTTTTTCATCATCAATTGTTACATACTTAATTTTTGATATTTTTTCATTTTTATCTACTAATAGATTCTTGGCACAATTATTTACAAATCTAATTGCTTACTACCTCTCAAAAGAAATCATCAAATTAAATAAAAAAGTTTTTTATTCACAGGATTCCTATGAGTTGAAAAAAACTATATTTAATTCACTTTTAGCTATAAATATCTTCTCAGTTATATTTTTAGAATATATATTTATAGATTATTTTGTTTATTTGTGTGTTGTGGGGGCAATAATAATTTTTATAATAACTAGGATTTTTAATTTAAAAATTTTGGATTCAGGTTTAATTATTTTAATTTCACATTTTGCATTAGTTATAAATAGTGTGGATTTACCCCTGTCTAGAAATCACTTCAGCTACATGCCAAATATACTAAGTACTTATTCAAATATTTTATCAACAGATTTTCAGGCTAATATAACGTTTCCTTATCCTTCATTTAAGTTTTTGACTTTATTCCTTGTAGATTTATTTGGACTAAACATACTAAATTTTTTAAATTTTCTAACTTATTTTTTAATAATTTTATTTACAGTTCTATTTATTTATTTTCTTTTTCCAAGATCATATTTATTAATTTCAATTTCTTACATATTGCTAATAAGTAGAACGTTTCATAAAGTTATTTTTAATGACTACATGAAATTTGAAAATTTCTTTTTTTTATCAAATTACTCTTCTAACGGTTTAGGTGATTCCTCTTTAATTACAAGACTATATGAACCTACTGGTTTTGATATTTTGATACTGCCAGCAATTGTGTTAATAGTTAAGAATAAACCATTTTGGGGATTTTTTATTCTTTCTATTTCAGTGATAATGCACACATACAATATAGTCCCTGCATTATTAATAATGTTTACATATTTTTTTCTCACAGAAAAAATAAATATTCAATCAGTAAAAGTTACATTACCACTTGTTGGTACAGTAATTTTGTTTATTTATTATTACTCTACATCTTATTTGTCAACGCCTGAAGACATTTTGCAAGCTGACAAGATATTGACAGATACCATTATGGTCGGTCACAGAAATTTCAACTATTTATTAAGTTTGTTTTTATATACACCGTTCAACATTAATTTAGATATTTCAATATTAGGTAATCTCTTAAAATTACCTATGCGTGATAGCAATGCTTTAGGATTTCATTTTCATCTAGAGATAATAATTTTCACAATATTCCTTTCATACAAAATTAAAAATATTTTTTTGAAAAGGATGGTTATATTTACGTTTTTAGGAATTTTGTTTTCAATAATACTCTCTAAGGCAAATGAATATAATGCTTTTGGATCACTTTTAAGAAATGTTGTTCCGTGGAAGACTTCAGCAATTATTTATTTCTTAGCAACAATATATTTTTTATATTTCATTTTTAAAAAACTTAATAAATTCAATGTTTCTTTTATGTTTATGTTGTTATTTTTATTACAAATATATATACAAGAAATCTCATTCAATGACTATATTACTAAATCAAATAATCCAACTTTAAACCATGAGTTATTAAGAAGAGATCTGAATAAAATATCTAAAAATGAAAACCAATACACTCAAAAAACAAATCTCACTATGAGATATGATGATGGAGTAATTTTTAAAAACTTTTACCCAACAACCGGAAACTATTTCTCACATCCTTATAAACCTTCTGAAGTAATTGAATGGAGTAAAATAAATAAGAAAATTTTAAATTTCCAAAATTTAAATCCTACATGCAGTGATGCTGAGGCCTTTCTAATTGACATAAACCTATCAACAATTTTATTTTCTGAAATAAAATATGTTCCTATTAACCTTAGAAACTGCAAGCAGTTATTCTTCAATAAAGACTTGGACTTATATATATTTAATAATGGTTGATAATTTTATTAATAAATATTTAAACATTAAAATCAAAGAAATTGTAAATAACCGTACGTTTCTTGAGTTTGGAAGAAATTATGTCTTAGGTATATTCAACCTATTAATAGGAATAGGTTTTCTAAACCTTTTTCAATTTGTAATTTTTAAAAATACAAATGCTCTTTTTCGTACTGATCTATCAATAACAATGTCATATATATGTGGTGTGACGCTAAGTTATTTTCTTACAAGAAAATATGTTTTCTTAATGAGTTTCCGGGGTGGCACTTTCAATATGTATTTAAAATTTATGATAAGCAACTTGTTAAATTACATTGTGTCTATTGTGGTATGGTTTGTGATTGAAATATTTATTGCTAACTATTCACAGTCTTTTTTTAATTATGTAAATTTTGGAATAGCTTTCACCGTATTTCCGATTAAATTTTTAATATATAAATTTTTAATATTTAATTAAATTTTTTTAATTTTAATTATGTTGTTTAATTATTCGAAACTATTTCAAAGCCGATCGTTATTCATATTTGAATAAAGATTAGATTTTTTATGAACAGCCAAAACATTTTTATTTATTTCTCTAATAATTTCGTAATCCCTATTCTTCAAATAAGCATCTAGTTTAGAGTCTTTTGACTTAGTGTTTTCAAAAAAAAGAATCGGTTTTGCTCTTAGTAAAGTATTCTCGGCACCCATTAAAACTTCGTATTCCATACCTTCAACATCAATTTTGATTAGATCAACTCTTTTAAAATTGAAGGAATCAATTGTTTTTAAATCAACTCTATAGTAAGTAGCAGCATTAACATCCACATTGTCAATCTTTGAAGTGCCTTTGTCATTGCTCAGTTCAAGACCTCCAAAGTTTAATTTTTTTGTATAATCTAAAAATGGAATTTGTATAAATCCATTGTTGCTTCCAAGAGCTACATTTTGTGCATAAACATTTTTACAATTGTTTAATAACATAGTTTTTGTCATTGCTTCAAAAATTGGTTTTTGGGGCTCAAATGAAAATACAGTCCCCCAATTTTTCATTAATTTTGAAAACTCTAAAGAATGCATTCCTAAATTTGAACCACAATCTAAAACTACGACCCCGTCACCGTAATGCTCTCTGGACTTTAAAATTACAGATTTTAAATAATTTATCTCTTCTAATTCCCAATATCCTTTTTCTATAATTTGTGAACTAATATAAATATCGTTTCGATTAATAATTATGTTTCCATGTTTACTTTTTACTTTAACAAAAGTTGATTTATCAAATAGTAAATTTGAATTATTCAAATAGAAAAATGCTTTTTTAACAAACTTTTTTATTCTTTGATAACTAAATTTCCATACGATATATTTCCATAGTTCTCTGTTTTTGATTTTATTAACTAATTTTAAAATCATACGTTAATTCTTATTAAGCTATACAAGTTTATTTATTTTTTAATAATTTTGACACTCTTAACCTACCAAAATAATAATGTTCATAATCATTATTATCTAAAACCTTGTGATTCTTGAATTTGTAAGAAACTATATAATCACTATCACTAAAATTTCTAGTGTTAAGTCCTTCATAAATATTGTTTACTGAATACTTCCTCAATAATTGATAATCAAAGATACGTCCTATCGTAAATGGATTATCTATATACCATTCTGAAAAATACTCACCGTGAGTTGGGATCCATTCCCAAACACCCCCTCCAAGATCGTAAGAAATTGCAATATTTAATCCAGATTCATCCTCTAAGATATTTTCTCCTATAAAATCAACTACTTGAATTTTATGAATTAGTGGGACATCTGCTTCTATTAATTTATTTCCATCATAATTTAAAGAATCTGAAAATATAATGAAGCTTAGGGCAATATTGATCACCATAAAAATTGAAAAAACTATATAATTCAACTGGATTATTCTTTTCTTAAAGGTTATCCCCAAAAATATATAGGGTGCACAAAACCAAATTAATAAATAGAAAGGGTAGAACTGATTCATATTTTCAACTCTTTCATAGTTAACAAAATTTGGCCCACCAAGAATAGGATTAATTAATACTGAAACAGTTATGAATGTAAAAAATAAAATTAATTTTCTAAACAATTCTTTATCAATTTTATAATTATCACTTTTAATCAATTCCTTTATACCAATAAAAACAATTGTGAAAAATATAACAATTACAACTTTATGAAATTCTATATATATTTTAAAGAGCTCATGTAATGTTCTTGTATGCACGTTAGAAATACCGGTAATATCGATATGATTTATATAAAATGCATTCTTTTGTGTCCAAAATGTAAGAAACGAACCTGGAAGCTCGAGAAATATATCAGAAAAATAATTTACTCTATCGTAGAGCGAAAGTCCTGAAAATCCATAAACCTCAGATAGCTTAATTGCACTAAAAAAGGGCTTCCAAACAAACAAAAAATTTAGTATATAAAATATTAAAGCCATTGCGATATGAGTGACCTTAAATTTAACTCTTTTATAATTTTTATTTACTAATAATGATAAGAAAATTAACAATGTATAAATCAATGAATTTACAATTCCAGCTAAATATATTGAGACTGGAATAGCTGGCATACAAGCTGCGGTAATTAAAAATTTTGAATTTTCAGTGTTTAAATATTTGAATAGAAATATAAAAAACAATGTATGAAATAAAATTAAAACCCATTGATTCCAAAACTCGACTGAAGAACTTGAAATTATTGTTGAAAATGAGAGAAGTAAAAATACAAAGTTATTCAAATTTTTATTTGAGCTTATTTCTTTTGAAAGCAAAAAGAAAAGAAATACTTGGAGAATAGAAAGAAAAAAGGTTGTATAAAGAACAGATTCAAAAAATGTAAATATTTTTCCAAAAATAATAATTCCATTTGGATTTGGAATCATTTTAGAACTCAATATGCCAACTGGTATTTCTGATAATTCTTTTGTATATGATAACCAAATATTTGTTGCAGAATCTTCTCTCCACTGTGAAATACTTGACCATCTGTATCTCAAATATAATATAAAGAGTAATAGTATTGAATTTACAATTTTTTTATTAAGTTTCAAATTTTACCTATCACTATCATAACTTAATTTAAATTAGTTTTTTAATGTTAGAGGTTAGAGGTATAAAAATAATTAATTTATTGATTTATTTCAGAAAAAATACCAATTGAGGGTCCATCCTCCAATATGAGAAAATAAACTTCATTTTCAGGATCATACTCTATATCCCTTATTCTTTCTGTAACTTTATATCTTGTAAAAGTTTCCATTTTATTTTCTAAAATATTAACATCTATTTCAAATATCTGTCTTCCATATAGCGTTGTTACAAAAAAAGAATCATTGTTTTTAAAATGATTTATTTCTACATCAGAAATTCCAATTCCACCAAAAAAGCCAACATATTGATAAAACAGCGGTTCCCTCATCCCATAATCTTCATGAGAGGAATGAAGAGTTGCGATTCCATTAAGATGTTCATAATTTTCGGGAAACCAATGTTTACCATAAGAAGATATCGGCCATCCAAAATTCTGTGATTTATCAATTTCTATTAGATTTATCTCATCACCTCCAACTGGGCCATGCTCTGTTTCGATGAGAAAATTACTATTTTTTGTAATTGCTAACCCTTGGGGGTTTCTGTGCCCTTTTGATACAACTTTGTATTGACCGTTATTTAGATCGATCGATATTACCTTTCCTAAATATGAGTTGTCATCTTGAGCTTTTGTCCAGTCTCTAAAATCACCAGTCGATAAATATATGTAAGTATTTTCATAATTTACTAATTTTCCTCCTGCTACCATTCCGTTGTAGTATGGAAAATCAGTCCTCATTACACAATCGTCATTTGTAAAAAAATAATCAAAATCTAAATACTGATAGTTAAATTCCGCTGACAAAATTTCAACATTTACACAATCTTTGGACTTTTCGTTCACAAAACTAACATATATTTTGTCATTAATAATAATGACGTCTCTAGTGCTCTCCCACCAGTCAGACCATCCATATTCAAAATCTTCATCTCTTTGATAAAGAAATTTGTTATTTACAACATCTCGAAAATTGGATTCTATTAAACTGAATTTAAAATTGCCTGAAATTAAATCATTCTTTTTTACATAAGAAATAAACCCTGAACCGTGAACATAAATTAAGTTGTCTCCATAACTTTCAAGATAACCAACAGATTTACCGCCTGATCTTTGATATTAAAGCCAATAACAACAAATAGAGTAGACGTCTAATTGATATTTATTTTCAAACGTCAATTTTGTTCTAATCTCGCTTTTAAAATTTTCATAATTTAAAAGAATAGAATCTAAAGCTGGAACGTAGTTATATTTATCTGTTTCAGCTCCAATTAAATTCATTTCTAGATCGGGGTAGTAATCTGGTGGTTTATTGTTTTTTGATGTATCACTTTCTAAATCCTCTGAAGCTAGCTCACCTTCATCTATATTATAATTTTCTATGGCTATGAAAATACAAGAGAAAGCTAAAGTCAAAATCAAAATGGAATTAAGTGACTTTGATTTTTCAAAATTTTCTAAAATTATTAATAGTATTAATGGAAATAGCAAAATACTTAAAATCAAATAAACACGAGAAACCGTATAAACTCTTAAGAAATAAAATACTGATAAAACCGTTACTAAATTAATTGAAAAGTAAAAAGTAAACTTATATAGTTTTTTTTTAATTAAATCTTGATACCTATTAAAAATTTTTAATAATACCAAATTAATTAAAGCTACAAATATTGATATATATGAAGAAGCAAAGATTACATTTTCAATTCCTAAAAATCTTGAGACATCGTCAATGAGTAATTTTGGGTCGAAGTTGTTACTAAATAGAAATATGAACTCACTGAAAATAAAGCTTAATAAGAAATATATTAAAAAGTTCACATTTTATTATAAGCACTTCACCCAAAAACAATAAATTATTTATTTATATGATTTGCTTACTTAATGTTTTGCTTCCAATTTAATCCTTTTAAAGATTTTTCAATTGAGATATAAACAGCTTTATATAATTCATTATTAAATTCAACTCCAGATTTTTCTAGTTTAAATTCTATCTTTTTAACTAATTCTTTAAATTCTTCAGATGAAAAAACATAATGACCTGATAAGACAGCCTTTTTCTTATTTGATAACGTTGATTCTGGTTTCAACCATTTTTCCCATTTCCGTGATTCGTATGAAAGAGAATAAAATTCATTCAACTCATCGTCCAGTTTATTTTTTTTACAAAGACTTATAATTGCTTTTGTTTCAACAACACCATACTCTGGAGCAATGTTGACACCATTAATTCCTGATTTAGGAATAGTGTTTAATGTGGTTATATCTAAGTAATCACAATTATGTGCCTTTGACAGCAATCCATAAGAATTAATTAACGAGGATAATTCTATAATTTTTTTTGTAAAACTTTTATCTATTTTTACTCGGTCTTTATATTCACCAATATTTTCAGTTTCTAATACTTTTGTCCCATTTTGAATAACAAAAAATGTTGGTTTGTGGTTTAACTCATTTGACGAAAAAGCAGTCACTTTTTCTAATATATATCTAGTTTCCTCAAGAGATGAGATTTGGTCGCTTTGTAGGTCTGTTCCAATCTCTATGTAAATATCCTTTAATCCTTTTGAATAATCATAAACATGTCCATAAAGTTCAAACAATCTATCAAGTATTTTATCGGTGTTGATTTCATCATGTATGTCAATACATGGGTCAAGGTGTAGGAATTTAAAACCTTGATCAATATCTTCCTCTAAAGATTTTTTACAAGATTCCATAGATGATTTTAAATCCAATTTGTTTTCAACCTCAAAATATCCTTGCCATGGCCCTGAGTGATCTCGACTTAAAAACACTAATTGTTTTTTGGTATTCTTTTTGACGTAATTTGCAAACTCTTCAGTTGACCAATTATTTACATACCCTCCACCATGAAATCTTGAATCTACTTGTCTCCTACTTGCTATAAGTTGAATTGGAATATTGAATTTATCTGAAATATTTATTACTGCATCAATACAATTAGTACTCATAGGACCTGCCCCAAGAATGCTTTTTTTATTATTTAGTAAATCTCGTAATATTTTTTCCATATTTTCCTATAAATGTTCTTAACCTTTAAAAGCTTTGATTTTTATTATTTGATTTTCATAAAAGGTAAGTATATCAATAACATCAATTATTTCTTTGTCATCAATATTAATTGTTAAATAACACCATACTTCATTATTACTTTCAATCAGATTATTGATTTTTAAATCTATTTCGTTTTTATTAAAAAAAGATTCATTATAAAGAAGAATTTCACCCTTACTGTCAATATTTATTGTCCAATCTTCAAAAGTACAGTCTTTATGAATAATACTTTCAAGTCCAAATAAATCTTTTGATGACCAAAGGTTGAAATATTTAATTGCTAGTTTTTTATTCATGTATAAATCCTAAATGTAAATAAAAATTTCTCAAACTTTAAACATATGGTGTCAAAAAATATCTTTATTTTATGCATTTTAATTATTACATATTTGTTAGACGCTATAAATAAATCTAAAGGTATTTAACAGATACTTCTTCTATTGATTTTTCCTATTGAATCCTAGTGTTTTAGTATTATTTAATTTTTTGAATTATAAAAGAAAATATCAGATTCTAATTTTGGAATTATTAAATTAGCAACATCAATTTCCTGCGAGCCAAACAATGTGGGCGGTCCAGTCCAATAACCTGGATACTTTGGAGAGATTTCTATCCAATATTTAAAAACATCATCATAGTTACGTTCTCCAGATTTTTCTTTGTTAAGTGATCCGTACCAATATTTACTTGAAGGTTTAAACTTGATTTCTTTAACAATGGTTCCCCAATAATTGTTTTCTGGAAAGTAGTTACTATCATGAACGATCGTAATTTTAGAAATATTTTTTAAATAATCTAAAGCCATAGTTCTAGTTTCCCAAGGGTTTGAATCAATAAATGCAATATCAAAAGTTTTTTCATTAATAGAATTTTCATTGAAACACTCCAAAAGGCTATCTTCTTCAAAAAATATGAATTTAGATTTTTTTGAGAAGAAATTGCTTTTAATTTTTTCAAACCACTCTAAATTATTTTCAAAATGAAGAGATTTAATATTACCTAACTCATCAACTTTTTTTACCCACATTGGAGTTGAATTGTGACCTATTCCAACTTCAATAATGTCTCTCTTTATTTCCATATTTTCAAGTAGAATTTTTACATAAGGTCTAAACGAGCCCATACCAGCATCTGGTTGGTAATAGTTGTAATCAAAGTTTCGATATAACTTAAAAGGGGTTATCTTAGAAAGATACATCAATAAATTACTTACAAAAGTATTTAATATATTAATTAAATAATTTAATTGCTCTCTGTTTATGAAAATTTTGATAATTTTTTTCATTTTTTCGTGGCAAAAACTAGCATCGAGCAGCCTCTACCTTTCTTTCAAAAGTAAACCATATTTATTTTACAAAACAAATCTCTTTTATTTACATATAATTTAATAAATGTGTGGAATAGTAGGTTTTGTTTCAAAAACAAAAAAAATTGATTTAATTTATTCTCTTACGCAAGAAATGTCGCACAGAGGTCCTGATGAAATAAATACTGCAATTAGTAAAATTGGAGATTCATATCTTCATTTAGGAAGTGCGAGACTATCTATCACAGGATTAGAAGATGGAGATATGCCCATGAAAGACGAGAGAGGGAATGTACTTGTATACAATGGTGAAATATACGAATTAGATAAATTACGAAGAAAATATCATATAAACTTAAACTCATCCAGTGATACCAGGCATCTTTTAAGTTTATTATCAAAAGAAGGCATTTCAGAGATCAATAATTTAAACGGTATGTACGCATTTGCGTACTTTGATAAAAATAAAGAGAAAATAATTTTAGGTCGAGATAAACTTGGAATTAAGCCATTGTATTTTGGATCTAACGAAAAATTTGAGTTTTATTTTTCATCTGAAATAAAACCACTCCTTTTGAACAATATAATAAATAATAAACTAAGTGAAAATTCGATTAATAACTATCTCTATTTAGGAGGGATAACGGCATTTGAAGGCTTTTTTTCTGAGTTAAATACACAATTGCCAGGAAGTTACACTGAGTATGAAAACAAAAAAGTTATTAAAAATATTAAATTTTCTAAAAAATCAACAAATCAAAAAAAAATTAAATATAACCAAGAAACCTTTCATAAATTATTTGAGGAAGCAATGCATGATCAATTAACCGCGGAAGTTCCTGTAAATATATTGTTAAGCGGAGGTATTGATTCGTCATTAATTGCTTTGTACTCAAAGAAATATTTAAAAAGAGATGTAACAGCCTACTCTTTAGGATATGAAAATAAGTATTACGACGAGTCTTCTAAAGCAGCTGATGTGTCAAAAAAGATTGATATTAATTTAGTTGAATTTAATTTTCCCATAAATAAAAATACAGAAATAATTGAAAAACTTTTAAATGAATTACCAGAACCAGTTGCTGATCCTTCAGTAATCCCAAATTATTATTTAGCAGAAAAAGTTTCAGACTATGCAAAAGTTGTTGTTTCAGGAGATGGAGCTGATGAGCTATTTGGAGGCTATGAATGGTACAGGGGGGCTTTATATTCAAGATATATACCAAGTCAAATCTCATCATTAATAAATCAAGTTTTAAGATTGGCTAAAAATAATAATGAATATATATCAGTTAAAGAAAAAATAAAATTATTCAACCTAGGTAATGGGCTTGACTTTACATCAATGATGCTACTTTGGCAGAACTATCTTCCAAGTGAAAATTTGAATGAGCAAATTCATGCTTACGAAGAATACAATAAAAATCTTGGTTTTTGTAAAAAAGTAGATTTTGAAAATTTAAGATCTTTAGATATTAAAAATTATTTATATTCAAACATATTAAAAAAAAGTGACATTGCATGGATGCTTAATAGCATCGAAGTAAGGCCAGTCTTTCTTGATGACCGTGTATTCAATTTTGCTCATGAAGTAGATTATTCAAGTAATTTCAATTTTTTAAACACAAAAACTTTTCTTAAAAGTATTCTTAAAAGTGAAATAAAAGATTATAGTTTCACAAATAAGCACGGATTTTCACATGACTTTGGTGAATGGACACATAATGTAGGCTTAAAATATCTAGAAAAAGAATGGTCTGACTTAGAAGAAGTTTCAAGATTAATAACTTATTTAAAACAAAATAAAGAAAATAATTATTTTGCATCAAGATATGTTTGGAAATTTTATTCGTTGTTTAAATGGATTCAAATAAATAAAGCTAGTATTTAAAAATTGTTTGTGACAGTAAGCGGTCTAGGTTGTGTACTCACAATAGTGAATATAATTTAAATATATTGGTGATCCTCTTAATTGTGTAGTTACTACTTCTTCAATTTTACAATCTATTTCAAAGAATTCTATGCTTACATTTTCTAAGTCACACGTTTTATAACCAGGAGAATGAATATTTAATGTATAAAAGTAACCTGAAGGATTGATTTCTAGAAATTCATTAAAATGATCTATGTTGTAGATATATTTATACTGATCCCAAAATATATAATCATCAAAATCAGGATTGCCATTATTAATCTTCCAGAAATTATTTGATTCTATATACAAAGAGTAAGAATGACCTGGTTGACATATGTATACATTTTCAAGATTTAGATTTTCTACAATATCAATAGTTTGTTTACCAGAAAAACCATAATAATCAGTTTGCCAATACCCACATCCATTTAATTCATAAGATTCAGAGCAATCAATTGTAATCAGATCTTCATCTACAAACTCATTTACATATACGTATTTATATTGTTCTAATCCAAACTGAGTAAGGACAAAATAAGAAAATATAGCAAAAAAGGAAATTAATTGAAAAATTTGTGATTTATTTTTAATTAATGAACAAAAAGAAAAGCCTGCAATTACACAAAAAAATGGAATCAAAAAAAGGTAATGTCTAAAGTAATTAAAAACACTTGGGCGAAATAATTCATGAGCTATATAAGTATATGAAATAAATAGAAAGGAATACCTAAACAAATGAGATTGAATTTGCCTCAATTTAAATAAACCAATTAAAGTAAAAATCAAAATTACAATTGGCAATTTGTATAAAAATAAATTTAATAAATATTCAGGATTCCAATCTAGAGAAAATATCATTTTTCCATTCAGTGGTAAATATCCATAAAAATCTTGTCCGGTAAATTGAGCATTAATTAATCCATTAATATAATGCATCGGATCAATAAAAGCTCCCGGACTTCCTAAAACTAATACAATAAATGCAGAAATTAATGTATAAAAATGGTTACCAATTGACTGTATTAAATTTTTTTCTTTCCTTTTGACTATCAAGTAATAAATACCCAATGGTAATAGAAAAGCTGCTGCACTTACTCGGGTAAGTAATGCTAGTCCAAAAAAAACACCTACTATAAGAAAGTCTTTTTTGAGGGGCTCCTTACATACAATTAGATCTATATAGATTAAACTCGCAATAAAAATTTGAATGGCCATTGGAATATCCGATAAATTAAACATTGCGTGACCTAAAAATATTGGGTTCCAAAATACAAAAAATAATATTAAAAGAGAAATCTTTGATTCATGAATTATTTTATTTAAAAGGTAGAAAATTATAAATATTGAAAAAAATATATAAACATTTAATAAATAGTGTCTTAGGTTAAAAAAAGCTTCAATATACGAGCTTTCCTCTTGAAAAATAGTTTCAAAGATCATAGAAAATAAATCTACCGCACGTTCAGATTGAGAAACAACATATATCGGCAGCTTAATTAATTGGCCGAAATATTGAGCTACAAGAGTTGAAGGCTCAATAAGTTCTTCATTAGCAATAAAAGATTTAAATTTTTCAATATTTTTTCCAGACCCATATATGTCTAAAGTTTCATCCCAAGTTACTCCGCCCATCCTTATGTAGTAAAATTGATGCAGAATAAAGGGAATTGATATAAAAAATAATATTAATTTAGTTTGATTTAAATTTTGTAAGCTATTTTTAATTTTTAAGATTATATTTGCCTCTTTTTAATCTAATTATAAACTTTAGAGCTTCATAAGGACCTAATAGAATCTTGGAAAATGTAGGATACTTGGTTTTACCGTGTTCTCTTTTCCTGTGGTGAACCATAACATCTGTGACCTTTGTAGCACCCCTCTTTATTACGATTAACGGAAGATATCTGTGATCGTTTTTTTTCCAAGGTATGTTTTTGACATATGTTGTTTTGAATGCAACAAAAGAAGCGCTGTTTGTATAAAGAGGAGAATTAAATAAATACTTTACTAATAGGTCATATATTGTTCCAGCAAAAGTTAGAATTTTGCTGTGTTGTCTATTCACCCTAATACCCATTATCAAATCTGGCTCCTCATTTAACATTTTTGTAAAAAATAAATTTAAATCGTCTGGAGAGTCTTGAAGATCGGAGTCCATTCGCATTACATAATCTGTATCACAATTGTCAAAAGTTGCTTTAAAAGCACCTGTTTGACCTGAGCGTTTTTCTAAATTAATCAGGCTAAATTTTTCTAAATTTTTAACCTCTTTTTCAACTAACAGTTCACCTTTGTCAGTAGAAGCATCATTAACGAAAACAACTTCAACAGAAATAGATTTTGGACATTTTAATAAAGCTGATTTTAATTCTTCCAATAAAATAGCTAGATTTTTTTGTTCATTATAAAAAGGAAGTATGATAGTGACTGTTTTCATTTGTTTTTAATATACATAACATAGTGAATCCAAGGTAATCTCATTAATTTTTCATGAATTTCAGTTATAATTTCTGATGAGTTTAAATCTATTAGTTTTTTGTAATTTTCTTCCGTTCTAACATAATTACCTCGATCTTTAGATGCAAAATAATTTGCTAATTTTGTATAAAGATCTTGTTTCTCAAAAACATATACAGGATCAAAAGTGACAATATTACCATCTTTTTTTAGTTGACTTTTTAACACATTAATAAGCATTTTTGAATTTTCATCATTTAAATGGTGTAAAAGGCCAAATAATATAATGTGAGAAAACTTTTCTGTTCTTTTAAAGTCAAAATTTACAATATCACTTATAAAAAAATCATCTTTTGGAAATTTTTTGATAGCTTTTTCAATATATTTATCATTAAAATCTATACCTACATATTTTTTACAATTGATTAATTCCCTATATTGAGCAGGACCACATCCACAGTCTAGAACTATTGACTCTTCATCGGTTTTAAGAATATTCTGATATATAAATCTATATGTGTTTTTTTTATGAGTTATAAATTGTAATGATTTGTATACGAATGGATATTTAAGTAATTTATATAAAAATGAATTTTTTTCTTCATCTAGATTATCCATGATAACTTTATTTTAAGTTCAAAAAACATTTTATATAATTAAATTGTAAAATTCTTTAAGAGATATGTATGTACTTTAAAATATTAGATAAAAATTATTCAAATGATGATTTGGTTGAGCTTTCTCAGCTTCATAAAAAAATACTAACAGATTCTATAGCAACAAACATGAGTAAGGACTCCTTGTCAAAATTATATGAATTGTTTATAAATAACAAAATACTTAAGGTTGCTAATGTTTATGATGATAATTATTTAATTGGAAGTGTCTCAATAGTTATCAATAATTTTCCTAGTTTTAAATTTTCAAGTGAGTATTTGAAAATTTTTTACTATTTGGCTTCAAGTTATATGAGAAGGCCATTTAATACCTTATCAGAAAGCATTTACAAATATTTTGCCTACCGAAATATTCCATCAGATATAAATATAATTTTTTTGTTTGTTGATGAAGGGTATAGAAATAAAAATTTGGGAAGTAGATTAATAGAGTTTGTTTTAACTGATGTAGAAGGTGTTATTACAGTAGATACAAATATTACAAATAAGAAAGCTATTGAGTTCTATAAAAAAAATAATTTTAAAACAAGTAAGACTCTAGGGAAAAAAATTGTTCTTAGTCTCAATCAAAACTAAGAATATAAGTTTGAACCAATTCTATAACTGTTTGCAACGATTAGCTTAACACCAGGTCCAGTGTTTACATCAGGCAATACTGATGAATCAACTATATGCGTATTTTTCAAATTAGAAACTCTTCCTAAACTATCACTGGTTTTATTGGAAGCAAGTTTATCCATAGGAAATTGTGAGCCATTGTGATATGAGCTTCCATTTAAGTACAATTTTTTTATAGGTAAGAGAAGAATTATTTTAGACTTAATCAGTTCTTTAAAAAGATGTCTTAAAATCTGGTTTCTTCTTTTTCTATCGCCATCTACATAGCTTGTAATTATCTTATTATTAGATAAAGACATTTCAATTATTGATGAAATTTCTCTATCTAGATAAATGTGCATTCCTCCAAGTAAAGATAATAAAGATTTGGGCATAAAATTTAATATCCTTGATAATTTAAAGATATTTTTACTCAATATAAAAATTGTTTTTGAGAAGAAATAATATTGTTGATATGTATTTAGGTTTAATACTTTAATAGAAGAAAAAAGATCAGAAAAAGAATGTAGTTTTTCTGATGTTTTAAATAATTTGAAAAAAGG
>MDTG01157168.1_pt1 | contig 24689 bp, 30 predicted proteins | sample 811421 | NCBI WGS metagenome assembly MDTG01 (sample SAMN05326645, study PRJNA326480) | marine metagenome | isolation source: seawater | place: Pacific Ocean: South East | collected 2011 | reverse complement strand
TTCTTTTTCTGATACTCCTTCTGGAATTTCTTGTGTATTTCCTGATTTGCAATTTGAAAACTCTTCTTCATAAAATTCAGATATAGAGTTCATATCATTAAAATTTTCTGAAGATTTAGATGTAAGATAATTTTGAATAGATACTAATATATCTTGAGATGATGTTAAACTCATTACGATCATAAATGCAATTGCAATAATTAGAGCCATCTGAATATCTTTGTTAGAAATATAAATAATTAACAGAATTACACCAAATCTAAACACGTTATTATTAAACAGTTGTCTTACTGAATCAGGTAATTTAGGATGTAATCTAGGACCATACATTGCAAGAATCATTGCAATTAACCCGTACATTAAAGGGGTTGAAGTAATAGATGTAAGTAAATTAGACACACATCTTTTAGAATCATTAACAAAATCCATTATATAATAATATTAGATAAAATTTTAATAGGACGTGTTTGAATTAAGTTCTTCTTGAAGAGAATCTATGATAGTTTTTACCTCACAAGCACTGTCTAATTCAGATAGATTATTTTTGTCTATATTGATATTAAATTTAGAAGATTTATAACATTTTCTAAATTGAGAATATCCTTCATCTATAATATTTTTTTTAATTTCTTTATCAAATCTCATTTCCAATGTATTATAATTAATAAATAATTCTATAGTATTATCGATATATATATTCTTAAGGTGATTCTGCATAATGCTCATTACGCAATTAGTCACCATATATATATATGTACCTAAAGAGTTTATAGAGTTTTCAATTTCAGAATCATTTAGTACAATACCCATTGTATTTTTTATATCATCATCGAAATAATTAATAGGAAAGTTATTAGAAAAAGCTGCATCTATATAATAACTATTGTTATATAATACAGGATTAAAATATATAGGGACGCTTGTTGAAATACGTAATGCTATATGAAGTGGCATTTCAGGAGTTGTATCTACAGAAAAATACTCACATTTATATGTATTAAGATTAGTACCTGCTATTATTAATTTTACATTACTATATTGTTGTAGATCTTTAAAAGTGGCATTATCATTGCCTAATATTTTTTTTATTATTATTTTGAATATTTTTGATATTTTATTACCACTGTCAATTCCAAATGTTTTAGTAATATTAAATAGTGCGTCTGTATTTAAATTAGAGAAATCATCTAATGATAATGATAATATAATATGTTCTAATTGACTACTAGATAGACCCAAACAATACATTAATGAAAATATTGCTCCTGATGACACCCCTAATATATTTTTAATTTTATTTTTTAATCCTAATTCTTCAATATATTTAAAAACCCCTATGTAACTAATTCCCTTAATATGTCCTCCGCTTAAAACTAAATTTTGAACATTCATGATAATAATTATATTTAAATGTTTTTAATTATAAATTAAAATATATTGAATAATTAATATGATTAATATCTTTAGTTTAAATAAATCGAGAGATCAAAAGGAGATTAAACGTTTTACAACATATAGAAAAATTTTAGACAAATGTCATAAAAGAATTGAATTAAACAGCACGAAAAATATAGGCCATTGTATGTATACTATACCAAAGGTAGTATTGGGATTACCTGCATATGATCAAGTTAAATGTGCTGAATACTGTATAGATAAATTAAAAAAAAATGGATTCGTAGTAGTTTATACATATCCTAATTTATTATATATATCTTGGGACCATGTACCCTCTTCTATAAAAAACCCTGAAGTGAAATCAATGGAAGTAGAAATCAAATTAAATCCATACAGAGATTATAGCAATTTAATATATAATTTAGGAACTATAAAAAATAATACAGAGTTAGAATATTTTAATAGAAATTTATTAGAATATAATAATTGCTCTGAATCCCAAATATCAGATACAGATTAAAATTTACGAACAAGGCTATTTATATTTTCCATCATAAGAATAATAACCACACCAGTTGATATAAACATTACTAATTCCATAAATGTATTTGTATCACCAGATTTAGATTCTTTAAGTTCTTCAATAATTCTTCGCAATTTTTGATTTTCTTCTTGTAAGTTATTTAACATATTTCTATTACCATAGAGACTTGGTTCATCTTGTATAGAATCAGATTCCATATTTTCTTTAAAATCTTCTAAAATAGAAGATGATGAGGTTAAGTCTTTTGCTCTGTTATCATACTCTCTATTTACATTTTCAAACGCACTTACATTAAATTCATTTGTATGATTATTACTGCTTGTTTGGCCACAACACGATGAGTTCTGATATACAGGTTGCATCTCTTCTTCTGGAGAAACTTCTATAGAATCTTCTTTAATAACATGTGTTTTATTAGAAGGGAGTCTAGTTTTGGGTCCATTATGATTTTTTAATCTATTGTATGTTCTTGATTTATTTTTCATTCTTTTAGGAATCTTTTTAGGGGCAGTATTAATTGAATATAATTCGGAATAATTACATTCTGAATTATCATACTGTAATAATGGGTCTATTTTATTATTTACGGCTTTATTATCTGAAATAAGAGACTGTTCCCAAGCTTCATCAATTGTACAATAAGGCATACTAACTTATATAAAAAAGAGAAAATTAATTTAAAATTTAATCAAATATAATAATATAATTTAGTTTATAAAAAAATATGTTATATATAATATAATGAACGTACTTTCAGATCTTAATCGTATGTTAGACAAACCTAATATTACAGTTATAATAACATTAATATTAACTTTATATTCTGGGCTTGCAGCACCTGCATTACCAAATCAAGTAATCGAATTCTTTGATACATTTCCAGGAAGAATATTATTTATATTCTTAATTGGTTTTACAGCTTCTAAAAATATACAAGTAGCTCTAATGATTGCTGTAGCTTTTGTAGTTACATTACATATTCTAAATCAAAGGTCAATTGAACAGTATAAAAGTTTTAAATATCTTGAACAATTTCAAAGCGGTAATAAAAAATGGAATTGCAGTGATTGCAAATTATCCGATACTAAAAAAGAAGAATCAGATGAAGATAGTAAAGATGAGCCAGAAGATTCAGAACAGACAGAACAAGAAGCCGTAGAAGATGACGGAGAAAATGATAATGAAGAAGAAGCATTCATCGATTTTAATGAGGGCCCAAGTGAAGCATATATGGATGAAGATGAAGTTGCGGAAGAGTTTAGAAATTATAGAATAGAAGGAATGGAAGACTCTGAGAATGATGGACCCGGTCATAAGGATATGGAGATGAGAGATGAACCATTTGCAAATAGTGTAAAACCAGCACACAATCTAAATGGTGATTCAAAATCTATGTATGCCCCTGTGCAATTTTAACTCTATTTGATAAATTATATTAAATAATTTTATAAATTTATAATATACTTATGAAATTATTAGATGTATTATCTAACAAAAATATAAAAGGAATAACTAACAACTTAAATAAATATTATGACTCTTTGACAACAGATAGAAATATGAATATTATATTTATAATTGGCTATATTGTATTAATTGTAACACAAAAGCCAGTTAAATTAATAGAGTTATTTAAAAAACCAATAATACAGGTACTAAGTATAAGCTATATTTTGTATTTATCTAATAATGATGTACAAATGGCAATAGTACTTTCTATTGCCTTCATTTTAACAATAACTACATCACATCCATTAGCAGACAATACAGAATTGGCTCCTATTATAAATACCGAGCATTTCTCTAGTACAAAAGATAATTCTACAGACAAGGACGATAATGATATAGAAAATAATAATAAAACGGGTGAAGATAGTGATAGTGAGGGAGATAATGATAGTGAAAGTGATGACGATAGTGATAATAATAGCGATGATGAAAGTGATGATGAGAGTGACGATGAGAGTGATGACGAAGATATAGAAAATCCTGAAAAATTTAATGGGAATAATTTATTTAAAAAGGGGTCTATAAATGATAGTTTTAAAGATTTACATTTAGCAATTCATAAATTAGAAAATTTTATTAATTCAGGTGATTAAAATTAATATTTAATATATAAAAACCGATTTATATATTAAATGAAACTATTATCAGACCCTACTTTTTTAACAAAATCGATAAATGATAGTAAGTATTTTTATGCGGTGATGATGATACTCTTAAATATGGGAGCTAAATATATAGAGTTAGATTTAGATGAGTCTCATAGACAATTTTTATCATCAAAAGTACTAAGAAGATTACTTATATTTACAATTTCTTTTGTTGCTACTAAAGATGTAATAGCATCACTAATTATTACCTCATCATTTGTTATAATAGTATTGAATTTATTTAATGTTAAAAGCAAATATTGTGTATTACCAGACTCTTATAAAAAATTAGACAAAAATAATGATGGTAAAATATCAAATGACGAAATTAAAAAAGCATATGAAATTATTATGAAAGCAGAAAAAATTAAATAAATACTATAAATTAATTATTTAATTTAAGTTTAAATTAATGCTTCTTGTTGGTTTTTTTTTAAGACTTATATTTCTAGTATTAGTTCCACGATTAGATGTTCTTGAAATTACTTCAGATGTATTATCATTTGAACGAACTGTATTAGATTTTAATTCATTAAGAATGTCATCTACCCCTACAGGAGCTGGTATTTTACGCGTTCCATTGTTAAAAGGTGCCTTAGATAGAGATCTCTTAGATGTTATCTCTTCTACTTCATTCACAATATTATCCGATAATTTGGAAGCGTTTGATGGTACAGGTTCTGGAGCGGGACTATATTGAGGAGGTGGATTAGATTGTTGAGGAATAGGTCTGTTATGAGGAGAAGGTCCCCCCATATTATTAAATGATGGCCTGTCTGGCATTGGGCGATGTCCCATTCCTGGTGGTTCTTGGTGAGAATTATTTTGAGGAGCAAAATTATTAAAAAATCTTGCAGCGGATTGTTTTTCTCCATCCATTTGATTAATAGCAGCATTAGCAAATTGTTTCATTAGTTCTGGATTTTGTCTCATAATATCTTCCATGCCAGGTACTGAATTTTTAAACATCGAATTAGTAATGTGATACATAAATGCTGACCCGCCCATCATAAACATTAATTTTAATTCGGGTGCCATTTTAGCTTTTTCTTTATATTTCTCGTGTAACTCCTCAAATACTTCATTATATTCATCTATGTTTTCGTGTACTTGTTCAGACCATCCATCTAGTTTAAAATCTAAAAAATCAAGTTTGCTATTTAATAATTCAGTTCCCGTTGCAAAAGCTAATAAACATTTTCTTTGGAATTTAATAGATCCTTCTAATTCTCTTTGTTTTTTCACTTTGCTATATTCAGCTTGCATATCATGTAAATCACACGACATATTAAACTTGCGAATTCCTTGAACACCCAATCTTCTATATTTTTCTAATTGCCATAAAATCTCTTCTTTATCTTTCCTCTCTTTAATTGGGTCAATGTATGGTCTTTCTGACAAAGAAGGACCTTGGTGATTATAATAATTTCTATCAGAATGATTGTATTCTTTTGAATAAGATTGTTTATCTTGTTGATAATTATCTTTAGAATAAGTCTGGTTAATTGAGTTATTATCTAATTTATTTAAATCTGATAATCTAGATATTTTTTCACCATCGTATTTTTTTGAGTCATCGAGTTCGGTGTTATCTACTAAGTTAGGAGAATTTTGAGCGTCTGTTTTATCTATATATGCATCTATCTCACCTTGACTTAAACGTGAAGTTCGATCTATATTAAGTTTATCAACAAGATTATTTGTTGGATCGTCACTCTTAAGCATATTTGAAAAATCAATTTCTGCAGTATTATTTAAATTAATAATATTTTCAGGCCCATCTTTTTTTAAATCGTGTGTGGTATTTTTAGGTTTATTTAAATCAATTGGATCTAATTCATCTTCTCCTTCCTCTGCTTTTACAATTTTATCTTGATTTACAAGTAAATCTAATCCTATAGTAACATCTTTGTTAGATGATAATTCAATTTTATCTTGCATATTATGTATAGGAGACCCCCTTCCAGTATTAGATACTTTAGTAACTTTTAATTGTTGTTCAATACTACCACCACTTATTACATCATCAATATCATTATTAACTTTGTAATGTCTCTCTTTGTTAGTTTTGTTGAGTTCTATATCATTCATTTAATATTTTTTAGAAAACTATTTTTAGATAATTACGCATTGCACTTCTTTTTATAATATGTTAAACATTGTAAATACGAATCTGCTAAATCATCTTTTTTTTTATGAGTTAAAAAATATTGTAATTTATCATTATCATTTTTAAGTAATTCTTTTGTCATTTCTATAGACAAATATTTACGCTCAGAATAAGAACCCTTTTTACATTTTGAATCAATCGCAGGACCATCATATACATCTAATTTTTTACCTGCATTAAAAAGAGCAATATCATTAACAGGGGTTTCTTCTGTAATACCATGAATTAAAAAAAAAGAATATAAAACCATTTGTACTGATTTCATAGTTGGATTCTTGAGACAGGGTTGATTCTCAATAACTATTATATCTGCTTTTAAAAAATCAGGTTTTAACTTTAATTGTTTAACTAATTCACTTGTCATATCTAATAAGCTTACTGTTTTAGTACTTACTGTTTTTACTTTTTTAATATCTTTCTTTTTATAGGCAGATTGAACTATTTTTTGACACTTAATCTTTTTACAAAATCCTATTGTTTTATTAGGAAGTTTAATACAAACTGTAGATAGAGCACCGCATTCTTTGCCATTCGAAACTACAGAACATTTTGGTACTTGTTCTAAAAATGTTTCCATAACATCAATTACTCCCCAATCTAATATTGTCGATTTATTATCAATAAACTCCACTAAACAGTATGCTAAATTTTTTATACCTACATCAAAAGATAGAATTTTAACCATTATAATATATATTTTAAATATTAGTAATGTTTAAGTAATATGTATTAGTTTATACTATAAATCATTACAGTTTTTTCCTCATATTTATTTGATATAATAGGTGAGATAAATTCAGAATTTGTATGTTTTTTATCAGAAGTAAATAGTACTTTTTCTAATGGAGATTGGTTGCCATTACATAAATTAAACTTCATATTTATATGACGTATATCACATATATTATATTCTGAAAAATGATCTTCTATATAATCATTTATTTCAGATTCTGTATTAAGATTACCAGACCATATTTGTTTATATAATTGTCTTGATTCAATTCTCTCTAGTAATTTCTTTGATTTATCTAAATCAGGATCTTTTGAGAATAAGATATTTGAATAGATATTATCATCTAAGCTGATGAATTCTTTTGTTTTAATTATTGAATTAAAATTATAAACACTATCTGCTTCCAATAAACAATCGCCTAACATCATCTCTATTAATTTTACTGTCTTATGATTATAAATATCTTTATGAAAACGATATCTTGTTGTGAATAGGTCTCCTATATTAGAAGCAATTGATGTATGGTATACTATACTATCATTAATAACATATGATTTATTAAAAATTCTACCAGGATTAAATGAATAATCTAAACCTATATGATTAGGATCTCTTTGTAAATAATCTAATTTATCAACATCAATATTATTGGTAGTATTATTTACAATGTTATATAGTGGCTTTTTATAACCATAGCTATTATAAGTTATATAAGTTTTATGAACTGGTTCAATCATTTCTTTAATATTATCAATCATATAGGCACTGCTGATACCTTTCTTAGTACCAACTTCTTGAAATATATATTCTACTATTTTACGGGATCTATATTCATGATAACATAACTTATCATTTACTATAACATTATCAAATACATGTGAAAATGGACCGTGGCCTACATCATGGAATAATCCAGCTAATTTAACACACATCACGTCAATAACACTAGGTTTAAACATTTTAGAATTTTGTGATAATTGTTTGACATAATAATCTGCTAAATAGGATACCCCTATACTATGTTCAAATCTTGAATGAGAAGCTGAAGGGAAAACGTGATCAAGTAATCCCAATTGTTTTATTCTCTTAAGTCTTTTTACCCATCGATTATCTATAAATGCCTTCTCACTATCAGTAAAAGGAATATAGCCATGAATTGTATCAAAAATAAATACCATTTATTTTATTATAAAAAATATATTCATAATCAAATTTAATATAATTATATTTAACAATTATACATTTAAAAAGATTCATGTTTATTTCCCTACATATTTCAATTAAATAGGTTTCAGTATATTTTGAAATCTAATAAATTTTTGTATTATAATATATTCATCTCTTATAATTATATTATAATATCTTATTCGTGTGGAGGAACATTATTCCAGAAATTATCAGGCATTGAATTATTTGTAGGATAGCCACTATCTCTTAATATTTGTTCTTGGGTTCTATGTGGCAATTTATCTCTTCCAGCATAAAATTCTGGACCATTTCTTGGTCTAACATTAGGTGTAGTTGGCGGATAGGTCATCATTCTAAATGGGATACCATGTCCTAAAGTAATAGTATGAATTTTATTATTTTTTTCACCATTACATATTTTAATATATACATTTGGTTCCACATATTTTGAACCAAGACCAACATAGAAAGAGTTGGGGTATCTAACACGAAATTCAAAACTTCCGTCATTAGTTTTAACTGCGCCTCTATTGGGAGTATTCTCAAAAGCTATATCTGGATTTGGATATGGTAAGCCTGATCCACTAAAAGAAGTAGTATATGTAGGAGGATTTGCAGCCCAGTACATAACCGTTGTATTAGATTTATTACCAGAAAATGTATATCCTTTAACAATATACTCGCCGTCGCCGCTATCTAATACAATTCCTTCACAGTTAAGATTTTTATCTATATTTTTTTTTAAATCATAATCCATGTTATATTATATGGGCCTATTTTATTTACTAATAATTATATAATAATTAGTAAATAATTACAAGTTAAAAGCCTCAGGTACATTTGATTCAGAAGGTGGGGTTACATTTTTAGAGACATTATCCGTACCTCCCTGGGATGGGGTATCTGCATGTTTATAATAATTATATTGAGTATTTGTTTCGGCGCAACAAGATGATGGTTTTAATAACTGTGAATCTACAGGGTGATTACATTGTTGTTCAATTGTATTGTATTTCCTTCCTAATCCTAAGCCATTTCTATTAACAAAATCAACATTGCAAGAACGGTTATCGCATATTTGAACAGATTGTTCTGGTAACATAGTCGTATTTTTATTATCATCGCAATCCCCACATCCATTCTTTTGAGAAGCATAACTTCTATTAATATCCATTAATTTAGTTGCATTATTTGTTAAAAATGATCTATAGCCGTGTGAGTTAGTAATAGCATTATTAGTTCTTACTAAATTATTGACATGACAATTTGTTCTATAATCTGTAAAATGTCTTCCATCATTCATTCTTGGAGGACATTGAAGATGTTTATTATCTCCTGTTTTATAACAATTCATATAATATAATATAATATAATATAATTATATTAATAATTATAATATTATTAAGAGATTAATTAGAAGTAATATTTACAGGTACCTCTGAATTATTGAATAAATGAGCAAGATTATTATCTATTAATCTTTCAATAAGTGCCTTTTTGTTACCAGCTACAATTAATTGATTAGATTTACACATATCCCTTAGCTGTTTATTTGTAAAGTTTTTATATATAACATTATATTCTATATCATTTAGTATAACAATTGAAGAACGATTATCTGTTGTATTTAATTTAGATGAATTTATATATATATCTGAGTTTTCTGATTCTTCATAATCTTTATTTCTTAATTCAGATAAGTTGTCGATGCTTTTATTTTCTTCAATAATAGACGAATTAATATTAAATTCATTGTTATTTTTTGATAATTCACTTTCTTTTTGTATAAGTTCATTTAATTCCGAATTATTATCACTTGGTACATTTTCTAAATCATCAAATTCTGATGTAGTATTACCTTTATCTAAATTATGTACCTTTGTTACGATTTCATTGGTAAGTGGTTCTATAGATTTGGTATCTTTCAATAACTGGTCTCTATACTCGTCTTTATTGATAATGTGATCTATTCTTTCTGTAGTATCCTGTTCATTATCACTATCATTTATAAGGTGGTCTATATTTTGTAGCTCATTTTGTAATTGTTCTACTTCATTTTTTGCCTTTTCTAAACTATTTACATCTCTTTCCTCACATTCACCTCCTATTTGTGTATTATGAACATCTATATTTTTATTATCATTTTCTATATTACCCGCTGTATTACCATCTATTATCTTAGAGTTATCTGTATTGTTGGATATTATATCTAATTTATTACGAGGGTTATATTGATTTAAGTTAGAAAGAGTAGTTAATTCTTTGCGCAAATGTTCTAATTTAAAATTAAGTTGGCTATATGTTACATATGATGCATAGGATAGCAGACAAATAGTAATAAAACAACCAATTAACATATATAATAAATATTTATTATCCATTTAATTCAATCATATAAATTATTATTTTAATTTAAACTTGGTTAAATAAATATTCTCTACTGAATTATTACAGCTTTTTTTTCTGTAATTATATAAATGGGGTTTAAATTAGAATATAAGGTTGATGAAGAATATAAACAACTATATAATGATTTAGTTAAATTTGTAACTATACTGATAGTACTTAATTTATTAATGTTTTTATCAAATCCAGAACAAAATGTATTATTAGGTAAAAATTATGTAAAATTAATAATTTGCGTTGCATTAGGGGTAACAACATACTGGTTAGTTATTTCTAAAATTATTGTATTTGATTAGAAAAGATTATATATTGTTATATTATAATGAGCTCTTATCCAGATGCATTTCAATTACAAAGTGTGGGCAATTTACAAAATAATACTAATGTACCAACTAAGCCGATTATATTAGAAAATAATAAAATGGTACCATTAAAAAATTCGACAGAAAACCAAGAAACTACTACTACTCATACTCAAGAATTTGGGGATATTAATAATGTAGATCAAGATAATGGTGTTGATTTTGCAATTGGTAATAATCATTCTTGGTCAAATGTAAGAGGATACGGAAATATAGTAGTTGGTACAAATGATTCAAGAAATAATATTCACGGGAGAGTACATCCATATAATAGAATTGCTTCTCTTAAAAATCCACATGACACTTTAGTAGATACATCTATGGCTTGGGATGTAAATCAAATCAAATATGATAGATGTAAATAATTTAGAATATAATTAAATTTGACTTAAAAATAACAATTATTTTTAAAACAAATGAATACATTCGATATAGAATACAACGGATATATATATCATATAAAGCGTGAATTATCTGAATCAAATGATATGTTTCTTAAAAGAGCTTGGTATATTGTAAAAAAAAATCCAACTACAATACAAGAGTTAAATAAGTATATAGAGTTGTCACTTATATGGAGTAACCATCATTTTCATGGCGTAAGTTACTCTTCTAAAATTATGAATATGATCTAGTTAAATATCCTACAAGTATTATTGTTACACCCTGCCTTATAATTATTTATATAATTACAAGTTTTGTTAAAACATATAGTTGTCTTATTTATTTTAGTATAATACTTTATTTGTAAATTAAATATCCACAGCTTAAGAGAATTGGTATTAAGATTTTTTTCAATAGGATTTTTTATAATAAACTCAAAATACACATTTTTAATTAAAGTAAATGGTAATACAATTGGTAATAAATTTAAAAATATAATAATTTGGTCAGTTCTTTCTTTAGAAATCTTGTATAAATAGGAGGCATGATTAAATATAATAGAATATAAAAATTTGAATCCAGGTACTCTATTATCCGATTCTTTTTTAACAACATAAAGACGATATCTGTTAAATATTTCCTCAAAGTTTGGATTGGGTGTATTATGCAATTTCTGGGACTTTAGTTTATCATTAACTTTATTATGAATTTTATATAACCATTTACAAAGCGTCCTTTTGTTTTTTAAGTAATTTTCAATAGGTAATTCTTTCATATATTTTGAAAACGATTCTCTACAATATATACAGGGTAATATGTACTCTATTGAATGAAAAAAAGTAAAGTACACATCTTTAATATAAGAAGTAGGATTATCAGGATATTTTTCTGTAATAGAATGTAATAACAGCCAACCGTCAGGTCCCCAAAAACGAGTATCCATTAATATGTAATGCTATTAAAAAAATTTGTCATAAAATAAATTTGAATGTATTTATAACTTTATATTTTGAAATATTTCAAAATGACTTTAGAGAAAAGTCTAACTAAGTATTTTGGTCATAAAGAATTTAGATACCCGCAAAAACAGATTATAGAAGATTCTATTACAAAAAAAGACCAAGTTGTGATACTTCCTACTGGTTCAGGGAAAAGTGTATGTTATCAATTACCCGCACTTCTTCAGAAAGGTATTACTATTGTGGTATCCCCCTTAAAATCATTAATTTTAGATCAAGTTGCTAATTTAGAAAAAAACAATATAAAATCATATGCATTATATGGTGATACAAAAATATCAGAAAGAAGATTAATTTTAGATACAATGGTTTTAAAAGAATTTACATCAAATATAATATATACAACTCCGGAGACCTTAGAGACTAATGAAGAATTTATTGAAAATCTAAAATTGTTATCTGAGTGTAGTAGATTAACAAGATTTGTTATAGATGAAGCACATTGTATTTCTTTATGGGGCAATGATTTTAGATCTTCATATAGAAGATTGGGTACATTAAAATACACCTTTCCAAATATTCCTATTATGGCACTTACAGCTACAGCTACATTGCGAGTACGAAAAGATACTATACATCTGCTTCAACTAAATAAACCCGAAATATACACTATTTCATACTTTAGACCTAATCTTATTATAGATGTAAAACCCAGAGTTAAAACGCAATCATTGCAAGAAATTATAGTAATGATTCAATCTAAATATTCAAATGATAGTGGTATTATATATTGTTTATCACGAAAACAATGCGATGAATTAGCAGAATTACTACAACAAAATGATATATCTTGTGATTCATATCACGCAGGATTAGTATCTTCTAAAAGAACTATGATACAAGAAAAATGGCAAGAGGGTAATGTTAAAGTAATAGTAGCAACTATTGCTTTTGGAATGGGTATAGATAAAGATAATGTTAGGTATGTTATACATTATAATATGCCATTTTCACTAGAGAATTATTACCAAGAAATTGGAAGGGCAGGACGCGATGGAAAACCTAGTGAATGTATTTTGTATTATTCGTATCAAGACAAAATATGTGCAGAAAGATTAATACGTCTTAAAAACAATGTAGAAAAGTCAGAAAACTATATTAAACATCAAGTAGATAAGCTAACTTCAATGCTACATTATGCAGAAAATATAGAGGACTGTCGTCATTGTCAAATATCTAATTATTTGGGAGAACCAAGGTTATATGATACGGACCATTGTAATAATTCTTGTAATAATTGTAAAAAAAGAGATCAACTTATAAAAGTAGATGTAACAGATATAGTAATAAATATACTTCATAGTATAATGAAATCAGAACGCCCAAGCAAAACAAATATAGAGAAACTATTTAAGAAATCCAGCAATTACAAATACTTACTTCAAAAATATAGGTCTTTACAGAGGCTAATGTATATATATAAAAGGTCGTTCGTATATCTTATAGTTAATAAGTATATTAAAGAAACATTTATTCGTACAAAAAGCGGATACTGGAGAGAACATTATCAACTGTTTGCGAAAAGTAAATCTGTAATAGAAAAAAAAACTTTAATTAAAATAAATATGATATGATTTGTTAGTGTAAATTAATTAATCTATATTAATTATCTTCATTTTTATTACCTTCATTTTTATTATCTTTATTTTTAGTATCTTCATTTGCATCCTCTATATTAATGATAGTATCTTTATTATTAACAATCATATTATTTGATATATCACTTGCTAAATTATTTATTATTCCATCTGTATTAGATTTTTTATCTTTAATTGCTACAAATGTATCATTTTTTATAGTTTCTATATTAGAATCCAATTGGTCTGAAGCATTATCTACAGCTTGTGTAGTATCTTTCAAAAAATCTTGCATCTTAATACTTATATTATTTTCTAATTTATTTTTTTGTTGTAATATAGAAGAAATACCCTCTTGGGCAATATTGTTCACTTGTTTTGATACAGAACTTCCCCCATTAAATGTAGTTGATCTATATTGAAATAATTCGTCTAAATCTTTATCTATTATGTCTTGTGTAGATTCTTGTTCAGACTTATTATTACAACACCAAAATGATTTCGAAGGTTCTTTTTTTGTAAAAGGATTACCGTCGTCAATATCACTACAGCATTTTGATTTACAGTAAAATAGGCTAATTATTTTATAGAAAAAGCTATTTAATTGTTTTTTCTCATAACTTTTAATAATATTTTTACCAAATTTATAATTAGGATGATATACCCCATTTTCGTTTTTAGTGTACCACGGATAAATGTCTTGAATTAAGGTAGGATAATTTTTAGTTAGATTATACATTACAAAATTCATTTCTGTGGGACTAATTAATTGATTATAACATAGTAAATCTTGAACCTCAGTTATATATTTTTTATAAAACATAATATATTGAGGCCTGTCATCTATAGGAAGATCTAAATCAGACGAAACCTTTCCATATAAGGCCTCTATAGAAAATATACGTTTGTCTAAATCTTTTATTCTCTTGACAAATCCCTTCTTTTTTACCCAAGAAGCTAATAATGTTGTTATAATAGATAGTACAGATAATAGGACAGATTTAGTCCATTCATAATTTATGTTAAAACTATTTGTTGTCCCAAGTTTTTCTAAATCAAATAGTGTTAAAAAAGAGTTAAAAGATGTAATTAAAATAATCCACCAACCAATAGTAGCTTCTTTTTCTTTTAGATTATCATTTAAATACTGTAAAAGTACTAATACAAACTGTAATTGTTGAAGCCATTGAGTTTCAATCACCTTTGTATTTATCTCCCATTTTTCTGTATTATTTGGGTCAATATATTCACGACTTCTATTTTCTTCTTGAGAAGTATTACTTTCTACAATTTTAGAGGACGGCATTGTATATAAAATTATGTTAATTATTTAAATAGTTATAAATATATAAATAATTTAAATTCTAATTATTAATTTGAATAGGCTAAACCTCCCATGCCACTCATTATTCTAAGAACATTATAATTAGTAGCATATACTCTTACTTTAGCACTTTTTGAATTAGTTGAACTTCCAGTAGGTGGAACATATTTAAATTGCCCATTTGTAATAGAAGTATTTCCAGAAAGTGTAGTATTTGGGGTAACTGTCAAAAATAAATTCGCATTATCTACTCTTGAAAAATTACAAGTACCTGATGGTTGGTGTTCTTCAGGTTTAAGTGCAAAAGAATACACATTAATACCGACTGCAGGTGTTCTTGTATGATGATTATATGGCTGTACGTAATTAAAATAGTTACCATCTTGTTCTGAAAATCTATCTTGTCCATTAAGCTGTATTTTTGCTTTATCACAGGTGTTTGCACCAGTATCTGGATTTTTAATTTGAAGAGATGTTCCACCGGGGACTTGAATATTTTCTACGATTCCTTGTAGTAATCGACTACCAAGACTATTATTTTGAAATGTCGGACTTGTATCAATAGCGTCTGTGTAATTATAGTGTTGTAAGTATTGAATAGAATCATCTGTTTGTGTAACCCATACAAGTTCTTTTACTGGATGATTGAAATTTAATCTGATTTTGCTAGTACTGGTTGTTATGGTTTCTTCTCCTGGATATTGTAATTGTTCAATAAGATATTCGTGTGACAATTGTGCAAATCTACGTCTCTCATCTGTATCTAAGAAAATATAATCTACCCATAATACAGTATTATCTAAAGTTGTTGGTGCCGGGGATTTTCCAGGAAGTGAAACAAGAAGTTCTTTTAATTCTTCGAATTCGATGTTAATTTTTACTTCATGATATTGAAGAGCAATTAATGGTAAAGCAAGACCAGGATTTCTACAAAACCAAAACTGAAGGGGTATATAAAGGGTTTGTTTAGGTATACTCCCATTTTCGGCATTTTGAATATCAGAAAATGCTGCATTTTTTGTCAATGCTGGCATATTCCCTATCATTCTTTGGTATCCCTCCTCGTGACCTGCAGGACACGTTAGTTGATTCCAAATATGTAACCACTCTCCATAATGTTTGTCAATTCTCTGTCCTCCTATTTCTACTTCTGCAAACTTAATTAATTTTTCTCCTACATAATCAACCCATTTTAACATAGAAACCTGGTTACCATTATAAGTTACAGTTTGATTATTTAATTCATTTCCTGTAAAATTTTGTTCGGGCAATGTTGTCTGTAAATAAATTCTATGAACTAAATCACCATTTCTGGAAATAGTACAACTGACCTTTTTATTAAAATCGGCCGTACCATTAAATGTCTGTTGTATATTTTCAATTGAAAAATTTGTATGTCTTCTATATACTACTTTAAAAAAAGTAATCTGGGGATTACCTGTTAAATATATATCTTGTGCTCCATAAGCTACTAATTGCATTAAACCACCACCCATTGAGTTATATATATATTAAAAGATATTTTTTTATATTATACGCAGTTTATATAAGCTAATATTATCTGCTATAGAATGATCGTGTTATTTATAGTGTTTGAATAATTTCGTTAATATTCATATTTGATTGTACAAAATCCTTTATAAAATTATCTAAATAAAACTCTTTCTTTAATTCTTCATTGTTATTACTAAATTCAAAATTATTATTCTTAAGTTTTTTTACTGTCCAACCATTCAATACAGCATTATATATAAACGTCATTTTATATATATTATGCAAGTCTATATTTTGTAATTTTTCTGTTTCAAAATTTCTATTCATAATAATATATATTATAAATAATCTAATTATAGCCCATAAACGAATTTCTATTAAGAGCTACTTAAAGGTTTTAAGTATTGATATAAATTATGTCTCTTTTTAAGGGAAAAAAAAAGAAAATTCATCAGAAAAAAAGTTCAAATATATTGAAAACAACTATTGATAATCGTCATAATAAAAAAATGTCAGAAATAGATACATTTAGTAATACTCTTTCTGAAAAAACTAAATTACTAAATAATATAAATATTGAATTAGAATCGTTTAGAAATAAATCAATGAATACTTTGTCAGATAATGAAATTAAAACCAAATTAAATTTACAAGAGAAAAAAGATAATTTAGAAAAAGATATTAATAATATTAGACAAAATAATCTCAAAAATCAATATATTTTAGAAACAAGTCATTTATTATATGAATATTTTAATGATAATACAGTATATAATGTCTCTGATAATATATCTAATTCTAATTGTAACAAAACAACTGTATTAGATTTTTTTAAATCAAATAAAGTTTCAAAATCAAAGAAAAAAGAGACCAATCAAAATATCAAATCTGATTTTAGTAGTAAAAATGATATTATGAATGAATATTTAAAATTAACAGATTCTAATTATGTTAAACATATAAATAATATTTCTAATGATGAATTAGATAATTGTATTGAATGCGGAGTATCACGAATTCGCGATACTATACACGGATGTATGATATGTCCCAAATGTGGATGTGAAGAAAAAATTTTAATAGACTGTGACACACCTTCCTATAAAGAACCTCCTCGAGAACTTACTTATTTCGCCTATAAAAAAATTAATCACGCAAATGAATGGTTATCTCAATTTCAGGCAAAAGAGTCTACTGATATAAATGAAGAAATATTTGATAAAATATTAAAAGAACTAAAAAAAGAGAGTTATATCAATTTAAAACACTTAACTGTAGAGCGTGTTCGTGATATTTTAAAAAAATTAGATCTAACAAAATATTATGAACACTGTCATTATATAACAAATCGAATAACTGGGAAACCTGCACCAGTTATTACAGGTGAATTAGAAGATAAAGTAAGAAATATGTTTAAAGAAATTCAAGGACCATGGATGAAATATTGTCCTTCCGATCGATCTAATTTTTTTTCATACCCTTATATATTTTATAAATTTTTTCAACTATTAGACAAAGATGATTATCTTCCTTATTGTAGACTATTAAAATCAAGAGAGAAACTTCAAGAACATGATGAAGTATGGAAACTAATTTGTGCAGATTTAAAATGGCAATATATTCCCACTGTTTAAATATCAAATTTTAATAAAATTTGATATATATTTATAAATATATACATAATTATAAATGTATAAGTCAGGAGAATCATCTAAGGAATTTTTGCAAAATAAGCTACTTAATATTCTTAAATATAGATCCATACAAGTTTCAGGTGCCGAAATTAGAAGCTATTCTATAAATGAAATTAAATATCTGATTAAATATTTTGATGTACAATTGTATAATGCTGATTCAAAAAATAATAGTTGGTATGGTAATAGAAGATATTATATATAAATAGTTATAACTGTTTTTCAAAACATGATATAGTATCCTTCACCATATCGTCTAAAGTTTTTTTTGGATACCAATTTAATATTTTATTTGCCTTTTCGCAGTCTGAAAAAATATATGGAACATCACCCTCTCTTGGTGACCCATATTCATAAGATATGGAGTTATTTGAATATTTATTAAAGGTATTCACTACTTCTAATACACTATATCCTTTTCCAGTACCTATATTAAATATTTCGTAGCAAGAGTTTTTATCTTCAATAAATTTCAAAGATTGTATATGTGCGTTTGCAAGGTCCATTATATGTATAAAATCTCTAATACAAGTCCCGTCTCTTGTATTATAATTATTACCAAATATAGTTAGTTTTGGTAATTCTTTTGAATAGACCTTTATTATATATGGAAATAGATTTTGAACAGTTTTTTTTGGATTCTCCCAAGTTATTCCACTGTAATGACATCCTATCGGATTAAAATATCGCAATATTATAATATTCCATAAATCCGAATTTTTATTTAAATCAAGCAGTATTTTTTCAACATATAATTTACTTTTTGCATAAGCATTATCTAAGTTATTATTAATAGGTGTTTTTTCTTTAATAGGTACATCTTTTTGAAAACCATACACAGTTGCTGATGAAGAAAATATAATATTATAACATTTATACTCTTTCATTATCTCTAATAAATTTAAAGTACCTGTGATATTATTGGAATAATATAAAATAGGTAATTCAATAGATTCGCTTATAGATTTTAGGCCTGCTAAATGTATTACATTGCTAATAGAATATGTACTAAATATATGTCTTAATATTTTTTTATCTAAAATATCCCCTTCAATCCAAATAATTTTAGGTAATTTATTAGATAGACGTTTCTTATTGTCTAATAATGAATTACTATAATTATCTAATATTATTATATTAGTTGTAGTATTATATAATTCAATAGCTATATGAGAACCTATATAACCATTACCTCCTGTAAGTAAAGTGTAAGTCATATATATACATATACATTAATATTTAATTAATTTTATAAAATATTATATAATTAATTTACATTTTTGCAGGGAAACCGCTCATATTAGCACCTATGCCAAATCCTGTACCTTGGCGTGCTGCACTTCCTATACTTGGTGCATACATGTCTAACAATGCAAATGTTGCGGCAGCTGTAATAGCGATCATTACAATCTCCTCTATATTCATTTTTTTCTTAGGAATATAGTATGCGGCCACAGCTACTGCACCGCCCTCTACTAAATATTTTACAGCTCTTTTAACTACTTCTTGTAAGTCAAATGCTGTTCTAATATCATTAAGCTCTTCTTGTAAATTATCTTCACTCATTCTATATATAATATTAAGAAAAAAATATGAAATCATAATAAATATTTACTTAAAGGCATTTTTAATTTTAAAATTAAATGACAGACATAAAAGAAGATTTCTTAGAAGTCGATCCTCAAATAAGAGGACAAAATTATTGTTGTATTTCATTTGTATCTCCTGAAGAAACTCTTCAGAACAAAGATATTTTTTTTGTACATAAATTTTTAAATAATATTCAACAAAGGTACAATCATTTAGAATGTTTATTACATAAACATATTACCGACGATGATAGAAAAAAACACGAAGTATCCGAATTTAAAATGACCAATAATGAATTACAAGATAGATACAAAGATTTTCTTTATGTGAATCAAGAAAAACTAGAAAGCGAATTCTACGAGAAAAATGATTTTAAAACTACCGTTCGAGGAGTAAAAGTAAGGGGAGTATATGATACTCAAGCAGAGGCACAATCAAAAGCGAAAAAATTACAACAAACTGATCGTAGTTTTAATGTATATATAGGTCAGGTTGGATATTGGTTGCCTTGGGATCCAAACCCTCTTAAAATAGACAACCAAGAATATGCGGAGCAAGAGTTGAATACTCTGGTTAAAAAATACAAAGAAAATCAAGAAAAGAAAGACATTCATTTCCAAGAGAATATTGAATATGCAAGAGAACAGTCAGAAAAAGCTTCACAAAAAAATAAGGGCAACGAAACAGTAGTTAATAATTCTTCTTCTGAAACTGTAGTAAATGATACTACTTCAGATGCTCATAAATCATTAAATTATGACCAAGACGATCCTTGGTTAAAAAATAAAAAAGAATTAAATAATGATGTAGGTGATACAAATTCTAATAATTAATAATAATAAAATATTAATATAATTTAAATGAAATCAATTATATTAATACTTTTTATAGTAGGTACTATTTTGGTTACTATAGGTTATATGGAAAATTATAAAAAATGTCCTATGCCTAAAATTGAATATAGATACATACCTCGAAATTTTTATGAGGAACAAATTACTGAAAATAATTTAAAAAATATGTATAGTGATATGTTTAATGCACCAGATACTTGGGCTAAATATCCGATAGGTGAAAGCGACGTTACAGTAGATAACAACTCTAATTTTATAGAATAATATTATAAATTGTAGAATTCTTAATAATTTTTGATCTTTTTATCTTATATTGATTAAAAATTCTATTTGTTAATAGATCTCTTGGGTTAATTTTAAATTCTGAATTAGTAATTTCTACATAAATTTCCCACTTTAAATGACATACTTCTAAACAATTTTTATCTGTTGTAGTTATAATTTTTAACATAAATCTTTCTAAATCTGTATCCTTGAGTTCTTTGTTAAATTCATTTAAAAAACATTGACTTATCATTATTATATCTGTCCAAGGATTTTTATCAATTTCTATAGGATATCTTCCTTTATTGTTTATACGGGGATAGACATATTGTTCAAAACATTCACCTGGACCATTATATATATTATTATTTCCAAATGTACTATTAAATTTATATGTTCCTCTACCCCAATCTATAATTTTAACAATAAACCCATATGTAGGTACCTTATAATAAATGTTATTAAATTTATAATATAGATATTTTTCTTTTGTAGGTTTAAACATAATATTTCCTAAATGTAGATCATTGTGTTTTATTCCAAATATAGAATACATGGTTAAAATAGATCCAAATATCTGAAAAGTAATAGATATTATCATTTCATAATTTATAAGATTTTTATATTGTAAATAATCTATATCATATCTAACAACTTCATTAGCAATCAAATATATAGGTATATTCCTATATTCTAAATAAATATCTTCATAATATGAAATACATTTAACTTTAGGATTTTTTAAGAGAGTATCTATATTATCTAATATACTTTCGCATTCTCCAACATCATATGTAAATTTATCCATATTTACCATATAGCTTCCATAATATTCACAAAAATTAGGTGTAATTTTAAGCTCTACTAATTTTGATACTAAATAATTTATAAAGATTTCAATATTTGTTTGATGATTTGTGCTATACATATTGTTATATATATTTTGTTGTAGAGAATCTGGATTAGTCTTATCTGATTTTAAATAATTATAGTAGTAATCAATATTACAAGGATCAAATATTGGTATTTCTTTTATAAAAACATTTTTGTAAAAATTTTTATTTGATCTTGTCCTAATTATAGCCTTATACGTATATCCTATTGTAGATATTCTATGTTTTTTTTTTATCAATTTATATAATTTATTATTATTATTAAGAGTTTTGTTTGAATTTATGAAATTAGTAAATAATATTTGATTAGGATTATATAAATTACAATAGGATATATTATAATTTTCACTAATATTCTGTTTTATTCTTTCAGATTCTTTTTCTGAAATGGATCTTAATCCTAAATTAGGATATATAGTATCTATGTTAAAAGTACTATTCGCATTCATATTAACAATAATACTCATTTTATTACCTGTCTTTAAACTTGGTTTGCGTATAAATTAAATTAAATATACCTTTGAAAATATTAATAAATAAACATGGCTATGAAGTTATCTAAATTTGATATATCAAAGATAGAATCAGATAAGGTGGTTGTATTTATTGGAAAACGTGAAACAGGAAAATCAGTTCTTGTGAGAGATCTATTGTATTATAATCAGGATTTACCAGCAGGTACTGTTGTAAGTGGCACAGAAGGAGCAAATCAATTTTATTCTAAAATTATGCCCAGTATATTTATACATGGTGAATATTCAGAAGATATAGTAAATAATTATTTAGCCAGGCAAAAAAAAAATAGTAAGATCATATCAAGCAGAGATAGCAGAAACAGGAACATCTAATATTGACCCAAGAGGATTTATTATATTTGATGATTGTTTATATGACCCCAGTTGGGTAAAGAGTAAAAATGTCAGAGGATTATTCATGAATGGAAGACACTATAAATCATTATTTATAATTACAATGCAATATGCTCTTGGGATCCCTCCTAATCTCAGAACCAATATTGATTATGTATTTTTACTTCGTGAAAATATTGTAGCTAATAGAAAACGTTTATATGAACAATACGCTGGAATGTTCCCTAGTTTTGAAATTTTTCAACAAGTAATGGATCAATGTACAGAAGATTATGAATGTCTTGTAATACATAATAATGCAAAAAGTAATAAATTACAGGACCAAGTATTTTGGTATAAAGCAGATATACATAATGATTTTCAATTAGGTCATCCAGAATTTTGGAAATTCCACGTTAAGAATTATAATCCAGACCACGATGATGAAGAAGCAGAATTTGATCCAATGGCTGCTAAAAAAAAGAAGGGAGTTTCAATAACTGTTAAAAAAACATATCTTTAAAATATAATAAATATTAACATTTATTATATTTTAAAAATTAGGATTACCTGTAAATACCTCTTGGTTATAATTACCACCCATTTGAATTGATTTAGTGTTAGTTAATAAAGATATCATAATCATATTAGAAAAACCTATTAATAATACAAGAATCCCTAATTTTTGTTTTATTTTGTCATCTAAATTCTCTTCTTGGGTGTATTTTAAATATATATAATATAGAAGTGCTACTATAACTCCACTAGAAAATCCAAATAATACTGTGTTTTTGGCAAAATCCATGATATATAATATGTTATATAAAAAATATGTAAATTAAATTTAATTAAATTAAATTTAAATTGTTAATGGGTGCATATTATGTAAACTTAGCTGCATCTTCAAAAAAGCTAAAATCGCCATTAGATATAACATCATTATCAGGTTTATTGTTAATCTCATTAATATCTAATTGTATGTTCGTCTCACTAACAATATCTGGCTCAAATTCATTTTTAGTTTTTGTTTCTAAAATATCATCTTTATTTGATAAAGTATCATATTTATCTAAATTTAAAGGTGCACTCTCTTGATTATCCTCGTCGTTATTATTATTTAAGGGTGTATTTGTTTCAATAATCGTATTATTTTCATATATTTTGTTTGATTCTATGTCAGTTTCATTATTATTCATTATATCTGGTCCTTTTTTAGAATCTACAACCTCTATTTCTTTTACATCTGTTTCACTATTCTCTACTACATTTTCTACTTTATCGGGTATTTTTTTAGAATCTACAACCGCTATTTCTTTTACGTCTGCCTCATTACTATCGGCTATATTATCTACAACATTTTCTACTGTATCTGGTATTTTTTTAGAATCTACAACCGCTATTTCTTTTACATCGGTCTCACTATTCTCTGTTGTATTATCTACAATATTTTCTACTGTATCTGGTATTTTTTTAGAATCTACAACCGCTATTTCTTTTACATCTGTTTCACTATTCTCTACTGCATTCTCTACTACGTTCGATTCTTTTTTAGAATCTACGACTACTATTTCTTTTACATCTGTCTCACTATTCTCTGCTGTATTATCTATTACATTCTCTACTATATTAGATTCTTTGTTAGAATCTATAACCGTTATTTCTTTTACATCTGTCTCATTATTCTCTTCTGTATTATCTACTGCATTCTTTACTACATCAGATTCTTTTTTAGAATCTACAACAACTATTTCTTTTACAGCTGTTTCATTATTCTCTACTACATCAGATTCT
>MDTG01085353.1_pt1 | contig 24689 bp, 25 predicted proteins | sample 811421 | NCBI WGS metagenome assembly MDTG01 (sample SAMN05326645, study PRJNA326480) | marine metagenome | isolation source: seawater | place: Pacific Ocean: South East | collected 2011 | reverse complement strand
TTTTATGGATACCAAACACTTTTCACAAATAAAATTCCACTTTAAGATATTATTCCATCTGCATCTAAATAACGTTGAGGCCAAGTTATTGCACCGATCACACTTTTTTTTTCTTACTCTCATTTTTTTCTATTTCAAAGCAATCATCACATATTTTATTGCTTTTATTAAAATAACTAATTTTAACAGGTTTAAACGGTAATGGCGCATCACAGACAGGACAAACTTTAAGTTCAAATTCATTTTCATTCATAGATATTTATAATTACACGAAATAATGACTCTGTTGTTATATTTTTTATCACCATTTTTATTTAAATTTATTATGTATTTTATTTTTATCTTATTATTAACTCTACAATAACTTATTAAGAAATTTCTAATTTGTGACAAATAATTGTCTACGATATCAACTTTGTAAATCTTATTGAAAATATACTTATGGTTACTGTATTCTGAATCGAAAGATAAATAAGCAAAAATCAAATTATTATTAGAACATTTCAAATTCTCTGGTATTAATAGAATATTTTTGATTATGCATGGTTCTTCAGAAAAAGTTTGCGACGTATTTAAAATACTTAAATTTGAAAAAAAGAACATCAAGATAAAATTTAGCAATTTCATTTTAAATCATTATTTAAATAAATTTGAATTTTCATATGTTTTTTAATATCATACTTTTAACATCAATTAATAATTCTTTATATATAAGTTGGTAATGAAAGCTTCAGATTTGTTAATCAAATGTCTTGAAAAAGAAGGAGTTACAAGAATATTTGGTTTACCTGGAGAAGAAAATGCTGATTTCATGTTATCTCTTAAAAAAAGTAAAAAAATAAAATTTATTTTATGTAGACATGAACAATCGGCAGCTTTTATGGCCGACGCTTACGGAAGATTGACTGGAAAAGCAGGTGTATGTTTATCAACATTAGGACCAGGTGTAACTAATTTAATGACTGGGTTAGCTGATGCAAATATGGATTATGCTCCTGTAGTAGCAATTATTGGACAAGGGTCTACGAAAAGACTTCACAAAGAAAGTCATCAAATAATGGATTCTATTGGAATGATAAAACCAATTTCAAAGTGGGCACAAACGATCTTATCCTCGGAAAACATTTCTGAGATGGTTAGAAAAGCTTTTAAATTGGCTGAAGCTGAAAAACCTGGAGTAACGGTTTTAGAAATTCCTGAGGATGTTGCAAAAGAAAAAATTATTGATAGACCCATAGAACCAACTCTTATTAGAAGACCTGCTGCAGATTATCGAGCTGTAAATGACGCATTAGATTTAATCTTAAAATCAAAAAATCCCATAATTTTAGCTGGCAACGGTACCGTAAGAAAAAGAGCATCTAATCGTCTAAGAGTTTTAACTAAAAATTTAGGTATAGGTGTTGTTAATACATTTATGGGAAAAGGTGGAATTTCAAAAGATGATGAACATTGTCTTTTTACAATTGGCTTAGGTAGCGGAGATTTTAATAATTTAGCAATCGACGAATCTGATTTAGTAATAACTATAGGTTACGATTTAGTTGAATACAGTCCATCAGCTTGGAATAGACTTAAAAATAAAAAAAAAAAAATAATTCATATTGATTATACTCCTGCTGAGATTGACAAAGATTATTTGCCAGATGTTGAAATTATCTCAGATTTAGCTGCTGCATTGTATCAGTTAAATAAAAGACTTTTAGAAAAAATTAAGAAAAATGAACTACCATTATTTGATATTGAGAAACGAAAAAAACTTAGAAATCTAATGATAAAAGATCTAGAATTAAACAATGGTGATAATGCCTTTCCGATGAAGCCTCAGAGAATTTTATCTGAAGTAAGAAAGTTTATGGATAACGATGACATCCTGTTATCAGATGTAGGTGCACATAAAATGTGGGTTGCAAGAGAATATAATTGTGCCGAACCTAATACCTGTCTGATTTCTAATGGTTTTTGTACTATGGGATTTGCTTTGCCAGGTTCTATCGGGGCCAAAATGGCTTTTCCAAAAAAAAAGGTGGTTTCTATAAATGGAGATGCAGGATTTTTGATGAATGTTCAGGAACTTGAAACTGCAGTAAGATATAAAATGAACATTATAGTAATAGTATGGCTTGATGGTAGTTACGGGTTAATCAAATGGAAGCAGCAATTAGAATATAAAGGAAATCACTCTGACCTAAAGTTTAACAATCCTAATTTTAAATTTCTATCTGATTCGTTTGGTATGTGGGGTATTGAATTAACCAAAGCAGAACAATTACCTTCTGCACTTAAAGAAGCTAGTAAACAAAAAGGACCAGCAATTATTGGTATTCCGGTTGATTATTCTGAAAATATGGAACTTACGAAAAGATTGGGAAAAATAACTGCAATAATTTAAGTTAAAACTTAAGTAATATAAACAACTATCTAACTAATTGATTTTATTAAAAAATTTTTTTCTAAACTCTCGTTTGTATGCCATTTTAATAATTAATGTGCCAAAAAAAATACAAGATAAGATTAATATTATTGTTGGTGCAGGTGAGCTATCTAGAAAAAAACTTATATAAACACCAAAAAAAGCTGATAAAGAGGTTATAAGAATCGATAATATTATCATTTGATCAAACTTTTTTGTTAGTAGAAATACAATTGCACCTGGAGTAATTAATAAACCTATTGAAAGTATAATTCCTACTGAAGATAAAGTAGCAACTACTGTGATCGAAGTTAATGAAATAAGAATAAAATTAAGAAATTTATTACTTATACCTAAAACATTAGATTGAATTTCGTCAAATGAAAAAAGCATTAAATCCTTTCTTTTTATAAAAAGAAAAAAACTTACAAATAATGAAATTGAAATTGTTAATGCTAAATTTTCATTAGTAATGCCTAGTATATTTCCAAATAGGATATGGTCAAGATGAAGGTTTGTAGAAACTTTTGTTATAAGAACTAGACCTATTCCAAACATTCCGGAAAATACTACACCTAACACTGTATCTTTTTTTATTCTACTGTTTTCGCTAATAAAAGCAGAAGCTAATGAACAGAAAAGACCTGCAGTAAAAGCTCCAATTATTAATGGGATTTTAAAAATATATGCGAGAATAATTCCAGGTAGAACTGCATGACTTATAGCATCTCCCATTAAAGACCATCCTTTAAGAACGAGGTAGCAAGACAACATTGATGTTGGAACAGAGATAATAATAGCTACGACAAAAGCATTTTGCATAAATCTAAATTTAAATGGATCTAAGAATAAATCTATCATTTCATATTTTTATACATTCTTATTTTAGTTAGATATCCATGTTTTGGAGCAAATAGAAACACCAAAACAAACAATGTTGTTTGTAAAATTACGATAACACCACCTGTTGCACCATCAAGAAAATAACTTACATAGGCTCCAATAAAACATGAAAAAAATCCAAAAATTGTACTATAAAGAAGCAGTTTTGGGAATCTATCGGTTAATAAATAAGCTGTCGCACCAGGTGTGATTATTAGGGCAATCACTAAAAAAGCTCCGACTGTTTGTAATGCAGTTACACATGTAGCTGATAATAACATAAAAAATATAGCCTTTAAAAAGAATGGGTGTAACCCTATGGTTTTAGCCTGTTTTTCATCAAAAAAAGTCACCATCAAATCTTTCCATTTACATAATAAGATCAATATAGTTATAAGGGAAATAATTAAAATTTGAAAGATATCGAAGTCTGAAATCCCTAGTATATTTCCTAAGATGATTGTTTGAATGCTAATTGACATGGGGGAAATAGACACCATAAAAAGTCCTAAACCAAAAAATGAAGTAAAAGTTAAACCTATTATTGTATCTTCTTTTAAACCTGAAAATTTTTGTAAAAATAATATAGAGATAGCTGCTAACCCACCTGCTACAAAAGCTCCAAATGAAAAAGGTAAGCCCAGCATGTAAGCACCAGCAACTCCAGGCACTATGGAATGGCTTAGTGCGTCTCCTATCAAAGACCAACCCTTCAAAACTAAAAATGCAGATAAGAAAGAGCATATCGTGCCAACTAAAGCACTAATCCATATAGCTTTTAACATATAGTTATAAGAAAAAGGTGACAACAAGATATCTATCACTTCGTTACATCCTTATCATCATAAGTAATAAATGGTCTTTCGTCATCGGTAATAATATGAACTTTTCTTTTATCATTATCGTCATGTAAATCAGAACCACCCAAAATAAAATGTCTTAAAACACCTCCAAATGTATTTTCTAAATTCTTTCTATTAAAGATTTTTTTGGTTTCACCATAAGCTAAAATTCTTTTCTTTAATAAGATGGTTTGATCACAAAATCTGGGAACTGATCCTAAATTATGTGTTGAAACTAAAATAAGTTTTCCTTCATCTCGCATGTCTCTTAGAAGCTGCATCATTACCTCTTCTGTTAAAACATCAACTCCAGTAAATGGCTCATCTAAAAGAACAACTTTACTATTTTGAGCTAAGGCTCTTGCAAAAAAAACTCTTTGTCTTTGACCACCAGATAGCTCTCCAATTTGGCTATTTTTAAAAGTTATCATTCCAACTTTTCTCAAAGCATCATCAACTGCATCTGTATCTTTTTTTGAAGGATTTCTCATTAAGCCCATAAAACCATATCTTCCCATCATAACAACATCGCTTACCAAAACAGGAAAATTCCAATCTATTTCATCTGATTGTGGAACATATGCAATTAAACTTTTTTTAAGGGCATTTTCCACGCTCATGTCTAAAATTTTAATTTTTCCGTAACTAATTGGTACAAAACCCATAATAGCTTTAAAAACAGTCGATTTTCCTGAACCATTAACACCAACTAAAGCTGCAATAGACCCTAGTGGTAGCTTAAATGAAGCATTTGCAAGAGCGTTTTTTCCATTTTTGTAAGTTACTGACAATCCCTCAGCAATGATTCCAAATTCACTCATTAAGTACTAATCCTTCCATGATTGTAAGAGATGATTTTTTTAGTAAATCAAGATATGTTGGAACTGGTCCATTTTTTTTTGAAAGACTGTCAACATAAAGCATACCACCATAAAAAATCTTTGTCTCCTTTGCAATCTGTAATGCGGGTTTTTGTGATACAGTACTTTCACAAAAAATAACTTTAATCTTGTTATTATTTATTACATCTATAACTTTCTTAACTTGTTTGGGTGTACCCATAGAATCAGAATTTGTTGGCCAAATATATAACTCGTTCATCTCATAATCCTTGGCGAGATAACTGAAAGCTCCCTCGCATGTAACTAACCATCTTTTATTAGTCGGTATGGAAAGAATTTTTTTTTTTATAGGAATCATATTTTTTAGAATTTCTTTTTTATAATTTTTAGCATTTGATTTATAAATTTCTTTATTTTTAATATCAATTTTTGATAATGCTTTTTCAATATTATCAATATAAATAAATGAATTTTCAATACTCATCCATGCATGTGGATTAGGTTTACCAGAATAATCTCCAGATTTAATTGTGATCGGAACAATATTTTTTGTTAGTGTTGAACTAGGTATATTTTTAAAATTTACAAAAAATTTTTCAAACCAAATTTCTAAATTAAAGCCATTCCATAAAATTAGATCTGCGTTCTTAACTTTAGAAATGTCTCGAGGTGTTGGTTGATAATCATGTATTTCCGCACCAGGTTTTGTTATAGATTCAACTGTCATTAAATCACCTGCAACATTTTTTGCCATATCAGCTAGAATTGTAAACGTCGTAATTACTTTAGGTTTTTGTCTGACTGTAGCGTCAATCCTAGTAAATAGAAATAGCATCAAATTAAAAAAAAATATATAAATGAAAAAATTACGCATAAACTAGGTTCCACAAAAAGTTTTATAATATGGATCAATTTTTGGATCTTTGTTGAATATAGTTTCTTTGACATAGTTTTTATATGGTTTTTTTAGAATTTTTAAAAAATCTTTAATTGATTTATAGTCCCCAAGGTTTGAATCATTCAAGACCTTTTCTACTAAATTATTTCTTGGAATAACTGAAGGATTTTTAAGTATCATCACTTTTTGTGATGACTCAAAAGAACCAAAATGATTAATTCTCTTTTGCCAATCGATGAACCAATTTTTAAAACTTAGGTTTTTAGAATATAACTTTTTTTGATTTAACATCCTAAAAGTATTAGTATAATCCATATTTTTTTCTTTCATTATTTTTAACAACTCTAAAATTAATTTTTTGTCATCCTTATGTTTTTTTACTAATCCTAGTTTACTTCTCATCATCTCTAACCAACGTTTTTGAAAATATTTATCAAATAAATTTATTACCTCTGTAGCAAGTTTAATTGAAGTTTCTTTATTTTTATTAATTAGTGGAATAATGCTCTCAGCAAATCTTGCAACATTCCACTGCGTAATGGTTGGCTGATTTTGATAAGAGTAACGGCCATTGTAATCAATAGAACTGAAAAAAGTATCTGGTTTGTAAATGTTCATAAATGCACAGGGACCAAAATCTATTGATTCTCCGCTTAAAGTCATGTTATCAGTATTCATGACTCCATGAACAAAGCCTACTCTCATCCATTCGACAACTAAATCTATTTGTCTCAACATAAAAGAATGTAGTAATTCAATGGCAGAATCTTTAGATTTTACTATTTCTGAATAATGTCTGTTAATAGTGTAATCCAATAAATTCTCTAAATCACTTAAATTATTTTTAACAGCTAAAAATTGAAATGTTCCTACCCTAATATGAGAACTTGCAACTCTTGCCAAAATTGCCCCAGGATAAATAATTTCCCTTTGAACAGATTCTCCTGTTTTAACTACAGCTAAAGACCTTGTGGTAGGTATGCCCAAATGATAAAGTGCTTCGCTAATTAAATATTCTCTAAGCATAGGCCCAAGAGCAGCTCTACCATCACCGTTCCTAGAAAAAGGTGTTTTTCCAGATCCCTTTAGTTGTATGTCAAATCTCTGATTTCTTTGATTTAAATGTTCACCAATTATACTTGCTCTTCCATCACCTAAAATGGTAAAGTGACCAAATTGATGACCAGCATAAGCCTGCGAAAACGGTTCAGTATTATTTGGAATTAGATTACCTGAAAATATTTTAGATTTAAATTCAGATGGTATTTTTGAAAAATCTAAATTTAGTTTTTTTGCTAATTCATAATTAAAAAGGACCATTGTAGGATTTGAAACAGGTTGAGGCTTTATCTTCGAATAAATTATTTCAGGAAGATTCAAGTAGGAATTGTCAAAGTTAAAACCAATATGTTTTAAATTCATAATATTAATTTCCAAAAAATATTTATATTTTTTAATAAAGTATTAAAATTAAATTAAACTTTTTTTGAGTATGTTAAAAGCTAATTATAAGATTTTATTTTTTATATTTTTATTGTCAAATTGTTCACAGAGTAGTGAAAAATTAAGTGTCGAAAAACCAAGAAATATAATCGAAATTGAGGAAGAATTTTTTGTATTTCTTGATTCTCAGGGTTGGGAATTGAACAAAAATTATAATTTTTTTAGATGTGAAAAAAAAAAGTTCAATATTAACATCCATGATATTTATAGCCATGAAATCAATAAATTATTAAAAAATGTATTTCTTAATTTAAAAATAAATGATTTTGCACAATTTAATGATTACAATAATAAATTATTTTTTAAAATTTCACAAAAAAAAGCTCTTGCAAAATTCGATTATAATGGAGATCAATTAGAGTTTACCTTAATATTAAATGGTCAAATTTCTTTATTTAATGGTAATGAAAAAATTTTTGATTCAAAAATAAGAGCAGAAGGTTCAGCAATTAGAAAGGATTTATTCTTTTGCAATCCAAAGAAGGTAGCCAAAGTTGCTGTTGAAATTGCTATGACAAAATATTTAGAGTTAGTATATAAAAATATTACTAAAGCTATTGAAATGTTGAACAAAAATGATATTTAATTAACAAAAGGAGTTTATTATGAAAAAAATCTACTTATTATTCTTTTCTGTACTATTTGTTTCAAATATTTCTGTTGCTTGTCCATATTCTTCGATGGCTCAAATTGATAAGAAATTAGAATTTGATAAAAATTTAGATAAAACTACTATTGTAAAAGTTCTAAATCTTAGAAATCAAGGTGAACTAGAACTTAAAAGTGGAAATGTTCAAAAATCTGAAGAAATATTAAATGAAGCCCTCGCTTTATTGAAATAGCTAATTATTTTCTAAATTTTATGATACCTGTCAATATTAGCAAACAGAGCAATAAGGTTGCTGCGTTTGCTAGTATTACTGGTAATTCTTTAATAATTAATCCATAGATTAGCCAGTTTGCTACACCAAAAGTAAATATTACAAACATTACTAAAGAAATGTCATTTACACTTTTTGTTTTCCAAATTTTCAGTACTTGTGGCAGAAAACTTATAGTTGTGCAAATACCGGCAATCAACCCAAAATATATTGCGTAATTCATATTTATTCTCTAAGTTTATAACCCGTTCTAAATATAAAATAAATTATTGCAATGCATAACACTAGAAATAAAAATATCATACTTAAACTGAACAAAATATTTACATCTGAATTTTCATAAAAACTCCACCTAAAACCACTTATTAGATACAACAAAGGATTAAGTAAAGAAATTTTTTGCCAAAATTCTGGAAGCATTGAAATTGAATAAAAACTACCCCCCAAAAATGTTAAGGGTGTAATTATAAGTAATGGTACTAACTGTAATTTATCAAATCCATCTGAGATGATGCCAATAATAAAACCGATAAGACAAAAAGTTAAACATGTTAAAAATAGGTAACAGATCATATAAATTGGATGTTTGATTTCTATATCAACAAAAAAACTGGATGTTGATAAAACAATTATTCCAATGAGCATTGATTTTGAAGTAGCTGCACCCACATAGCCTAGTGCTATTTCGTAAAAAGATATAGGAGCAGAAAGAACCTCATAAATTGTGCCTGTAAATCTAGGAAAATAAATTCCAAATGAAGCATTTGAAATACTTTGGCTGAGAATTGTTAACATTATCAATCCTGGCACAATAAAAGATGCATAACTAATTCCGTCAATATCGTTAATTCTTGAACCTATTGCTGAACCAAAAACAATAAAATACAAAATCGTCGATATAACTGGTGCAGCGATAGATTGTGTAAGTGTTCGAAATGTTCTGGACATTTCAAATTTGTAAATTGCCATAATACTTATGATGTTCATTTTTTTCTTACTAAATTAATAAAAATTTCCTCCAGAGAATTCCTCTTTGTAGTTATATCTTGGAAATCTATAGAATGAGTTTTTAGTTTATCGAGAAGATCAGTAATTGATCTAGAATTTTTTGGATTATTATAATAGATAAGTTTAGAATTATCGTTGTTAATTTTTAAATCAAATTCCTTAAATACATTAGGTAAAAATTTAATATTTTTTTTTAAAGAAATTTCAAACATTTTTTTTCCTAAATTTTTCATGATTCTTTTTTTTGTTTCAACCATAATTAATTCTCCTTTATTAAGGATCCCTATTCTATCTGCCATTTCCTCAGCTTCTTCTATATAATGAGTTGTCAAAATTATTGTAACGCCTGATTTTTTAAGGTTTCTTATTTGATTCCACATTGATTTACGAAGTTCAACATCAACACCAGCTGATGGTTCATCCAAAAATAAAATTTCTGGTTCATGCGAAAGCGCTTTTGCGATCATTACCCTTCTTTTCATCCCTCCAGATAGTGTTCTAATTTGTGATTTTCTTTTATCCCATAATGATAAATTTTTAAGAATTTTTTGAATTTGAAAATCAGATTTTTTTTTTCCAAAAAGTCCTCTTGAGAATGAAACTGTGTTTTGAACAGTTTCAAATGAATCTGTTGTCAATTCTTGTGGAACTAAACCAATGATTGATCTTGACTGTCTGTATTCTTTTAAAACATCAAAACCAAAAACTTCAATATTTCCTTTTGAAAATTTTACTATTCCGCATACGGAATTAATTAAGCTCGTTTTTCCTGCTCCATTTGGTCCAAGTAAGGCAAAAATTTCGCCTTTTTTCACATTCAAATTAATGTTACTTAATGCTTTAGTTCCATCTTTATAAAGTTTATCCAAGCCTTCAATTTTAATAACTTCGTTCTGTTTCATAAAAATTTTACCTAAAAATTACAAAAAGTTTTTTTTTTATACAATAAATATGTAATAATTGTTAACAGAATTTGTATTCCAACTTTTTATTTAAATGTTAAATATAATTTATACTGTTTGCGGTTCTATGAAATCTGCAAAAATAATATCGAAATCTCTTTTAAAAAAAAGAAAAGCAATCTGCATTAATATAATAAACGATGTTAAAAGTTTTTACATCGAAGATAATAAAATTAAAAGCTCTGCTGAAGTAAGTTTATTAATAAAAACTGTTTCTGATCCAAAGTATGTTATAAAATATATAAAAACTGTTCATGACTATGATATACCTTTTATAACCATTTTAGATAATAGAAATACAAATAAAAAGTATTTGAATTGGGCGAAAAAAAGTAGTTAAATCTTCATAGAACTTATAATTGTGAATATAATTGTATTTAAAAAAATATGTTAAAGTTGTATGTTAAATAAATTTTTGTGTTTTATATTTTTCTTACTTAGTTATAATAAAGTCTTAGCTGCGCAATCATCAGTTTTAGATATAATAAGTAAAAACTCAAATTTGAGCGAGTTTCACCATTACATACTTTCTTCAGGGTTAGACAATATACTAAAAAAAAAGTTACCCTGGGATTGGACAGTTTTTGCACCTAATAATGAAGCCTTCAACAAGTTTAAGAAAGAAAACTCTCTTTTGGAAAACAAGAATTTTGCTAAAAATTTAATGATGGACCATATAATGATTGGAAATTTTTCAAGTGATAATTTGAATGAATCTACTTTAATTGAAAAAACTGTAAGCAACAAGTCATTGTCATTATCATTATATAGAAAAGAAGAAATTTATGTGAAAGACATGGTTGTAATAGAGAAAGATATTAATGCTTCAAACGGTATAGTTCATAGTATTGGTTGTATCATGTACGTTCAAGAAAGTGAAACTGATTCGAGACTATCAAAGGAAATTAAAGAAAAATATCCTATTACATCATGTTGTATGCAAGATGAAAAAGAAATTACAGCTTGGAAAGCATCTCTGAGAGCAAGATAAAAAATATGCAAAAGAAAAAAAGAAATCATCTGAAGTTTTTTTTTACATTTTTTTTTTTTTCTTATTTAGATTGCTTAAAATTAATTTTATGAGTGCGTACGAAATAAATAGTTCATCCAAAAATAAAATTATGATAGACAAAATCTTTCAAAAATTTCATCTTTCACCTGATCATCCTGAATCACCCCGAAGGATAAGTTATATTTATGATCAATTAAAAAAAAATAATTTACTGCATAAGTGTATTTCATTTAATAAAAATACAAAAGTGAAACAATGGCTAAATACTGTTCATACTGAGGATCATATTGAATCTATTAAAAGAAATTATCCAAAAGCATATGAAGTTGCAATATCTGGAGTAAAAAGTTGTATTTCAGCAGTTGATCAAATAGAAAAAAATTTATGTAGTAATGTTTTTTGCGCTGTTAGACCCCCTGGTCATCATGCTTTAAATACAGGAAAAGTAGAAGGGTTTTGTTTTTTTAATAATATTGCGATTACTGCAAAATATCTTCAAAAAAAATATAGTTATAAGAAAATATTAATTGTTGATTGGGACTACCACCATGGAAATGCTACGCAAGATATGTTTTATGACGATAATACTGTTCTTTTTTATTCAACTCATGATAAAGACGCTTACCCCGGCACAGGTCAAATTGAGAAAAAAGGTATTGGAAAAGGAAAAGGTTATAACATAAATGTCCACCTTCCATGTGGGACTGATGACAAAAAAATAATAGAAGTTTTTAATAAAATTCTAGTTCCAAAAGCAAACGAATTTAAACCTGAATTTATTTTAATTTCTGCAGGATTTGATAGTAGACGAAACGATCCATTAGGTTGTTTTAAAATTACAGATGAAGGTTTTGTAAAATTAACTAAAATAGTAATGAATTTATCCAAAAAGTTTTGTAATAATAAATTAATTTCAATTCTTGAAGGTGGCTACAACTTGAGCGGAAATGCTGAAGGCGTATTGGCACATTTAAGAACGCTTGATAATGACTAACCAATATATTTTTTATTTAAATATTTAGTGAAGTAATTAAGACTTAATGATTCACCAGTGACCATTCTGATAATTTCATTGGTTGAATAAAAAGAAGCTTTTTGATGAATATTTTTTTTTAACCATAAGTTAATTATTTTAAAGTCTCCATTACTAATAAATTCATTAAGATTGTTAACTTCTTTTCTAAATTGATGCGCAAATTGGGCTGAAATTAAAGCGCCAAGAGTATAAGTTGGAAAATATCCTATCAAACCTGCGTACCAATGAATATCTTGCAAGCAACCATTAGAATCATTATCGATTTCAATTTTAAAAATTTTTTTAAATTCTGAATTCCAAATTTCTGGTAATTCTTCTACTTTGACATCATTTTCTATAATTTGTTTTTCAATATTAAATCTCAAAATTATATGAAGGGGATAAGTTACCTCATCTGCTTCAACACGAATGAAATTTTTTTCAACTTTATTAAATTTATTATACAAATTATTAAAGTTGACTTTTGGTTTTTGTTTTAAAAATTTTTGATTTAGAATTTTTGTAAGGTAATTTATGAATTCTTTTGATTTCATTATCTGCATCTCGATAAAAAGTGATTGACTCTCGTGTAATGCCATTCCACCTGATTTACCAGCTGGTTGATAACTCCAATTTTTTGGAAGATTTTGTTCATATAATGCATGACCAGTTTCGTGCATAACTGCTTCAAATGCACTAAAATTATTTTCATTGTTAATGCGTGTTGTAATTCTTACGTCCCCGACGGACCCACCGCAAAAAGGATGAGCACTTTTATCAAGTCTGCCTCTTCTAAAATCAAAACCCAATTTTTTCATGAAAAATTTAGACAATTCGAATTGTTCCTTTTCACTGATATTTATATTATCATAATGACAATCTTTTTGATTTTTTATTATTGTATCATATTTTTGATTAATAAAATTCTTTAAATCTTCAAATAAAATTTCGATTTGCTTGGTGTTAAATGAATATTCATAACATTTTAGAAGAGCGTCATATTTTGAACATTCATAAGTTTCTGATAAAAATTTACTTTCTTCTTTAACAACTTCAATCAACTCTGATAATTCTTTTTTTACAAAATTAAAATTTTTTAATGTTTTTGCTTTTCTCCACTTACCCTCACATTTTGCAACCATCTCAGTTTTTTTTTTTTATTAAATTTTGCGGAACTGAAGTAAAATAAGTAAAAACTTTTTTCATTTCATTTAAATTTGAATAATCAATATTACTTAATTTATCCTTATTAACATTTTTAAATAATCTTTTAATTTTTGTATCAGAAAATATTTCACATTTTAATTCAGACAATAATGATAGTTGTTTAGCTCTATTTTCTCTTGATTTTTCAGGCATGGTTGTAGACAAATCCCATTGAAGAATACTATCTATATCTGAAAGAATTGATTTTTTTTCGAATATTTTTTTTAACTCTTGATAAGCTTTATCCATTATTTATTATTTCTCCTAAAGTAAGTGAACATTTTTATATAATAATTTAAAACTAAATTGAAACTAATTTATTTATGAATTTAGTTGTATATTTAATAATTACATTAAATTATATTATTATTTATTATTGAATTTTTGGCCCCGTAGCTCAGCTGGATAGAGCAACTGCCTTCTAAGCAGTAGGTCGTACGTTCGAATCGTACCGGGGTCGCCAAGTAATTTTATTTTTATGAATAGACACTTAAATATTTTCATTATTTTAATAATTATTTCATTAAACTTAAGTTTTAAAAAAAAATTAGGTGCTGAATTATTGCATCTAAATTGCAAAGTTGTTGATAAACCAAATTCGTTTTATGCAATTTCGAATTTTTATAGAATAATAGATCTTAAAAAAAAGAAAATTATTTATCAATCAGGAATGACTTTTGACAAAATCACACATTTCAATGAAACAGAAATAATAATGCTTAATTATATTTATGAAAACTACAGTGTTTTTAATTTAAACTCCAAAACATGGACTATATTTAAAAAAAGAAAAATTTTAAATTATATTTGTAACAAAAAAAAAGCACCAAATTGATGCCTTTTTTTTAAAATCCGGGAGGAATATATAATACAATATTAGGATAATAATTAATATATGTGAAATTTATTTTATTTATGAATATTATTTATTAAATAAATACTAATCAGTTTTTTTATAACCTTTTATCCAATTTTGAACTTTTTGATTTGCTAGATCTAATTCTTCTGGATGAAGCTTTTTTTCTAATTTAGACAAAAAATCCGAACTTTCTATAATTCCATTTAAAGAGGAAATTTTAAACCATTTATAAGATTCCACATAATCTGTTATAGTTCCCTCACCTGCAAAATATAAATTTGCTAAATTAAATTGCGCTTTATTATAACCCTGATTAGCAGATTTGAGATAGTAATTAAAAGCTTCAAAATTATTTTTCTCAAGCTTTTCCCCGTTATAGTACATCCATGCTAAATTGAATTGTGCAACTTTATGATTTAAGCTTGACGCCATTTTATACCATTTTACTGCTTTATCTTTATTTTCTTTTGTACCTAAGCCAAAATCATAGATAATTGCAAGATTATACATGGCATCTTTTTTTTTTTCATGTTCTATCTCAGAATCTATAAATCTTTGAAATTCAAGTATTGATTCTGGATATTGTTTATTATTATATAATTCAATAGCCTTCTCGTAATTACAATATAGTGATAAAGGAAAAAATAATAAAATAATAAAAATACAAATTTCAATTCTTAAAAGTCGACTATTAAACATAAACATTATAATATTAAACTGTTAAAGTAAAATCAATCTTTTGAGTTGTTTCAAGAACTGTAATGGTCGGGGAGACAGGATTTGAACCTGCGACCCTCTGTTCCCAAAACAGATGCGCTACCAGGCTGCGCTACTCCCCGTGAAAGTTTTTTTTGTAATATTACATAGTTTGAAAATAATCAAACAAAAAAATAAAAAATTTCATTAATCTAAAAGGAAGAAGTATTATAAAATTTTAACATTGTTGAAGATGATAATTTACTTTATTTTAATAATATTTTTAATAATAACAACGGACACAGATTTAATAGCTGAAACCCTAGAAGATACTTTAATAGATAGTTATAAATATTATCCTGACATTAATAGGAGTAAATTAGACTTACAAAATAAAAAAAAAGAGGTAGCTATTTCAAAAACTGATTTTTTACCTTCTTTGGAGTTATCAATGTCTCAAGGCAGAAAAATAACTGAATCTTTTCCTGACGCATCTAATTATGGTTACGATGTACTTAATCCTTCCACTATCGATATTGATATAAGTCAACCACTTGGTTCAAGTAAATTTTTGTCTTTTGAATTAGCGAAAAATAACCTTAAAGCTCAAAAATTTGCTGACAAATCGTTAGTTCAAGGTGTTCTTTTACGAGCCTCAAAAGCATTTTATACAGTTTTAAAAGAAAGATTCTTGTTAGATGTGGCATCTAAAAATGAAACGACTTTAAGTAAAAAATTGACTGCGACAGAGCAAAGGTTTGAATTTAAAAGTGTAACAAAAACCGATGTTTTTCTGGCAAAAGCCAGTCTTGAAAAAGCTATTTCTAAGAGAATAGAGGCTGAAAATAATCTAGAAATTGCTATTTCTGAATATATTGCCGTTGTTGGAAGAAAACCAAATATTAACTGGACAAAAAAAAATAAAGAAAAAATTACATCAAATAACCCAATAGATTGGTCAAAATTTGGAAAAATCCCTAATCTTCCAAACTCATTAAATGAATCTCTTGAATTAGCTTTTTTAAATAATCCTGATCTTAATAAATTAAGGTTTGAACTAAAGAATTCAAAAATTCAAATTCGCTCTAATACTCTTGACTTTTTTCCTGAATTTTCAATCAGCGGTTCTTATGGAAAAAGTATGGAAAGTTCAAGAACAATTGAAAGGAAGAATTCCTTCGAAATAACAGCAAACTTGAGTATGCCTTTGTTTAATAAAGGTCACAATTTTTTTAATCTTGAAAAATCTAGGAATTCTGCAATGATCTCTCAAAAAAATATTGAAAGTAAAAAAATTAATCTTCAACACGAGGTTAAAAGTTCATGGAAAAAAATTGAAAGTCTCAAGTCTAGTATTAAGGCACTAGAATCTTCTGTTGAATCTAATCTAGTCGCATTTGAGGGTGTAGAAAAAGAAGCAGGTGTCGGAACTCGAACAACTTTTGATATTCTAGGAGCACAACAAGCTCTTACAGAAGCAGAGTCAAATTTAGTTAATGCAAAATTTCAGCTTATAAATTCTTCATTTGATTTATTAAAAGCATGCGGTTTGCTGACATTCCAATATTTAAAAATAAAAATTTAAAATTTTCTTGTAATTAGTCAAAATCTTTTTTAATTTAGAAGTTATGTAATAGCAAAAATGTAAAAGCAAGAAAATTTTAAAATAAGGAAATTATTATGCCACCGTATGAATACGATGATATGGCAGATTCAGCAGGATCTGCTGCACAAGATGCATATACTTCTGTGTTAGATTCAGGAGGTTCACCTGCTGAAGCAATGAGTGCTGCTACAGAAGCTGCTGGGTCGGTTATGACAGATATGGGAGCTGATCCGGGTATGGTTGATACTATGGTTACTTCCGCTACTGAAGGTTTCACTTCTGCTATGGAAGCAAACCCTGGAATGGACCCAATGGAGGCTTTTGATGCTGCTGGTTCTTCAGTAGACGATGCTTTTGATGCAGAATATGGGCCAATGGATGGACCTCCAACAGGTATGGATGGCCCATCAACAATGACCGATATGGAACCAGGCGATATGCCACCCCCAGGTGATGGACCTATGGGACCGCCACCAGGTGAAGGTGGACCACCTCCAGGTGATATGGCTGATGGACCACCGGATATGTCTCCTCCTGGTGATATGGGGCCAGGACCAGATGGACCTCCCCCAGGAGATATGGGACCAGGGTCAGACGGACCAATGGGACCTCCTCCTGGAGATATGGGACCAGGACCAGACGGACCAATGGGACCTCCTCCAGGAGATATGGCATCTGGTCCCGCTATTGATCCAGCTACTGGAATGGCGCCACAACCGCCTGAAGGTCCAGGTGAAGGTGGGTACGATGACGGACCAGCACCGATGGATTATCCTCCAGGTGATATGGCTGGACCAGGTGGACCAGGAGATATGCCGCCGCCAGGTGGAGATCCTGCTAGTGTTGGTGAGCCAGGCGGACCTGAATTCGGTCCTGCTACACCACCACCAGAAATGGGTCCAGATATGCCGCCTACAGATCCAATGATGGCAGCAGGTGGACCAGATGATGGAGGTTTTGATGACGGTCCTGCACCAGTAGACTTACCCCCAGGAATGGATGAAGCTTCATCCTATATGGATCAAAGCTCAGCTGAAGCTGGTCCTGAACCTGGATACGATCCAGCATCTGTAGATCAGCCAGATGTTTCAGCAGAAGAAGTAGCTATGCCGGATCCAACACCAGATGATGATACTTCTGGAATGGGCTAATTAATTAGTATTATCATTATCATAAAAACCCTCTAAAATTTTTAGAGGGTTTTTTTTTAACCACTTTATTTATATAATGTTTTTATGACAGTTTTGCGTGGATCACAAAAATCTATAATCTTAATATCTCGTCAATATGGCATACACATTGGCCCGAATGACGTTCCTGAAAAATTTCAGATTGAAAATAGAGAATTAACAACTGATGAAATGTGTCAGTTAGCTAATACTTTTAATCTTAAAGCGAAGGCCGTAAAGCTTAAAGATAATGAGCTTGCTGAATTATTATCAAAGAAACAACAGATTTTAAAACTGACTAATGGCAGATATATCATAGGATTAAGAATGCTTAATAAAAACAACGAAAAGTTTTTATTGTTTCTTGACGTTGGAAACCCAAATCCAAAACCGCAACAAATTTCATTCGAAGAACTTAAAAAGGCTTGGCAAGGTGATTTAATTTTACTTAAACCCAAATTAAAACTTTTTGAAGAAACAAGTGAGTTTTCTATATCATGGCTAATGGGAGAAACTTTGAGAAATCGTTCTGTAGTCATTCAACTACTGGTAGTGGCTGTAATTCTAAATATTTTTGCTGTAATCCCTGCAGTTTTTATGATGTTGGTTCTAGATAAGGTTGTAAATTATGAGGCTTATTCAACACTTTACGTTATTACTTCAGGCGTAGTTGTAGCGTATTTATGCAATGGTGTTTTAGGATATTTAAAGTCATATTTGTTGGATTTCTTATCTCAAAAAGTTGAAGCAAAATTATCTATAAAGGCATTTGATAAACTTTTATCACTCCCAATGCAGAGATACAACAAAGAATCAGATATGTTCTCAAAATTTACTTCACAAATAAGTTTAATAAAAAATTTACTAACTCAAAAAATTTTTTCTACAGCTCTTGATTCAATAGCATTAATCGTTTTCGTCCCAATTCTTTTTTTTTACAGTCCTATATTATTTTCAGTCGTTTTAATTTTCAGTATTGCAGGTGCCTTAAGCTCAATGTTTTTTACAAAAAAATCCAGAGATGCCTCAATTGCAATGAATAAAAGTGAATCGAAAAGACAAGAATTTGTTTCAGTTGCAGTTCATGGTATTGAAAATGTAAAGGGTTTAGCACTCGAACCTAGTATAAAAGATGCGTGGAGGGATATTGAAGCAAGTTATATTATTACTGCTGAAAAGTTACAACATAAAAACGCTGTTCTTCAAAATGTAACATCAACTATTAATCAACTTATGACAGCAATGGTAATTTTTGTTGGTGTTCATTTAGTTTTTTCTGGCGGATTATCAGCAGGAATACTCGTCGGATTTAATATGCTTGCATCAAGAGTGTCCACTCCAATAATATCTTTAGTAACATTAAAAACTGAAATAGGAAAACTTCTTAATTCTGTAAAAGTTTTATCAAGTATTATCGATGCACCATCTGATACAACCTCAAGAGGACAAAAACCCCAATTAATGGGACAAATTTCAGTTAAAAACCTTGATTTTGGATATGATGATGAGACAAAAATTTTAAAAAATATAAATTTAAATATTAACCCTAGACAAGTAATTGGAATAACAGGAAAAAGTGGATGTGGTAAGAGTACCCTCACAAAATTATTAGTTGGGTTGTATAGGCCAAAATCAGGTATAATTTCATATGACAGTGCAGATTTACGACTTTTAGATTTAAGTCATGTTAGATCGCAAGTTTCACTTGTTGATGATAGTAGCTATTTTTTTCCAGGGACTATTAGAGAAAATATTGCTAGACCAATGCCAAATTCTTCGATGGATCGAATAATTTGGGCAGCAAAAAAAGTTTCAGCTCATGAAGAAATTGAAAATTTTGTTGATGGATATGAAACAGTTTTAGAGGAAAATGCATCAAATTTATCTACAGGAATGAGGCAAAAACTTCAAATAGCTAGGGCACTTATCAGAAATCCGAGAATTTTAATATTTGATGATGCAATTAGTGGTTTTGATGTAGATAGTGAAATAAAGTTGTATGATGCACTTGAAGATATTTCAGTAGGAAGAACTATTATAATTGTTTCAAGTAGATTGTGGCATCTTCGACTCTGTAATAAAATTTTTGTAATAAATAATAATACAATTACACAAGATGGAAGTTTTGAGGAACTTCTCAACCAACATGGTTTTTTTAAAGATACATACTACAAACAAATTGACATGTTGGGTGTAAATAAACCTAAAATAAAAAAAGCGATTTAAATCATGAGCGAAAATAAACCTAAATTAAGAAGTCTAGCAGCTGGTGACGTCCTTTTTCGTGAAGGAGAAATTGGAGATTTTGCATATCAAATTTCTAGTGGCGAAATAGAGATTTGTAAATTTAACGGGGATGAATACGTTACACTTGCAAAATTAAAAAAAGGTGCATTATTCGGGGAGATGGCATTAATTGATAGACAACCAAGAAGTGCTATGGCAAGAGCCACAAAAGAAACTATTGTGAAAGAAATAGATCAAAACGCACTTTTAATTTTTTTAAAAAACTCACCCCAAACTGCATTTAATATGATGCAACAATTAGCTGGTTATGCAAGAAATGCTAATGAAAAGTTGACTGTTGACGCTTTTGAATCATCAGTTGATGAAGTAAATAAAGAACAAACTTCTAATGAGTTAACTCCAGAGCAAAAGGAGGAAAAAAAAAAAGAAGAACTTATGAAGGAATTATTGGATGAATATGATTCGGATATTGAAAGAATTAGAGGAAAAAAGGTTCCAAAACCGGTAAAATATACAATTTTTTCTTTTGGTTTTTTAATTTTCTTTTTAATTTTATGGAGTTCAATATCTGAAATTGATACTTCGGTTTCAGCGTCTGGAAAGATAACAACAATTGTACCAAATATTGAGGTACAATCTAATTATAAATCAGTTGTTAGAAAAGTTCTTGTAAAAAAAGGGCAAAAAATTACAGAAGGTCAACCACTTGTTATATTTGACGATATACTTCAAAAAGCTGATAAAAGAAAATTAAATTATCAACTTAGTGTGATAGAGGCCAAACTAGATAGACTAAAAAAACAATCTAATCTAAGAAACAATGAAAATGTTGGTAACCCAACTGACAGTAGACAGAATACTATATTTAAGGATAAAAAAGAACAATATTTAGCTAAGTCAGCTTCATTAAAAAAACAAATATCATCAACAGAAGATGATTTAAAATTTATTTCTGAACAACTAGTAATTCAAAAACAATTAGAGGCATCAAAAAAAAGCTTATTTAAACTTGATTTAGTACCAGAAGCTCAGGTATTAGGTGAAAGAAACAAAACGTTATCTTTAGAAAAAGAATACACAAAAACTACTAATAAATTAAGTGAATTAAAATCTAGTAAGGAAGAATACATGAGTCAGTGGTTTGGAGGTATAAATGACGAACTAGTAAATTTAGAAGACCAAAAAATGGGTTTGTTAGAAGATATTAAGAAACTTGAGAGACAACAAACAGATGTGATAGTAAAAGCACCGTCCGATGGAATGGTTCTTAACCTACATTCACTATATCCAGGTGCTGTAATAAATCCAGGCAATGCAGTAGTAACTTTGGTTCCTGTGGGAGTTGAGCTTCTTGCTATTTTTGATGTTGATCCTTCTGACATTAGCAAATTGATTCCTGATACATCTGTAAAAATTCAATTAAGCGCACTTCCAGCACAAAAACATGGAGAGTTAAAAGGTAAGATAAATTACATATCTGCAGACACAATTAATGAAAATGTAGACGGACAGCCTGGTAACTTCTACAGGGCAAGAGCTGAGATAACAGAAAACCTTCTTAAAGATACACCTCCAGGATTTAATATCATGCCAGGAATGAAGGTTTCTGGAAAAATTAAAGTTGGGAAGAGAAGATTGATAACTTACTTTATTTATCCTTTAGTAAGAACATTAGGTAATAGTTTTGCGGAACCATAATTTTTATGAAAATTAAATTCAGATCAGTCGTTAGCTTATTTGCAATTTTAACAGCTTTTTTATTTGGTGGAGTTAGAATTTCAGATCCAGAGATTGTAGAAGTTTTTCGTTTAAAATATTTTGATATTCTTCAGAGACATCAGCCAAGACAAACTAACGGAAATACATATTCTGTTATTATAGATATTGATGAAAAATCTCTAGAAGAAATTGGCCAATGGCCGTGGTCAAGAAATATACTTGCTGAACTTTTTAAAAAATCTGGTGAAGCTGGTATGTTAGTATTGGGGTTGGATGTTTTGTTTCCTGAAAGAGATAGAACTTCACCAGAGTTTTTAGCTGAAGACCTAAAAGATAATTATCCTGATTTACACAAAAAACTTTTAAAACTTCCTTCAAATGAAGAAATTGCTGTGAGTGCAATGAAATCGATACCTGTAGTTTTAGGTCACTCAGCAATGAATGAAACTGCAGATTCTAAAAAAGATTATATTAAAGATACTTCGGTAAAAGCAATTTTAGGGAAAGATCCAAAAAAAAAATGGTTAAAAAAATACCCTGGACTTCTTGCTAATGTACCTGAATTTGAAAAAGCTAGTTCTGGTGCTGGTATCATTTCATTATCAGAGGAACCAGATGGAATTATTCGCCGAATACCCATAATTACCAATATTGATAACAAGATAAGACCAACCTTAGCTTTGGAAATGATTCGAGTAGCATTTAAAGGTAATAGTATTGCAAGTAAAACTGGTGTCAATGGAATAGAAGAAATTATAATTCAAACAAAGACAATTGGAAAAGCTTCAATTCCAACTGATGCTGAAGGAAGAGTTTGGATACATTATGGTCTTTCTGATAAACGAAATCTTCAAAGTGCTAGATATTACGTTAGCGCTTCAGATATAATAAATGGCAAAGTTGGTACGGAAAGACTTAAAGGAAAATTAGGAATTTTAGGAACTTCAGCAATTGGACTTAAAGATATAAAACCTACATCAGTTGATAAAAGAATGCCTGGAGTTGAAATACATGCTAATCTTATTGACACAATAATTTCTGCGATTTTGTACTATTCCAGTAAAAAAAAATCTCAAGAGATATATATAAATTCACTGAAATCAGGTTTAGATTCAACCGAGGCAATGAAAAAAGCTGAAAAAGTAAAAATCATTGGGTCTCCATTTTTAAAATCAGGAGTTAATATGCCTTTTTATGAGTCCATATTTATTGTGATTTTAGGTTTGATATTTACATTTTCTTCAACAAAATTTGGTCCTATTTTAAATATTTCATTTTTCAGTATTATTGTTGGTGCAGCATTTTACATGAGCGTAAATTTATATATTGATAAAAAAATACTCTTTGATCCTACGTTTGCAGCATTTTCTAGTTTTGTAATCTATTTTTCAACAACTTTTGCTAATTATTTAAGAGATGCAAATGAGAAAAGACAAATTCGAGGTGCTTTTTCTCAATATTTATCACCTGCACTTGTGGAACAACTAGCATCAGATCCTAATAAGCTCACATTAGGCGGTGAAACCAAAAAAATGACTTTTCTTTTTTGCGACGTTAGAGGGTTTACAACTATTTCTGAGTCATTTAAATCAGATCCTCAAGGATTAACAAAATTGATAAATAGATTTCTAACACCTTTAACCAATAAAATTATTTTTCACGACGGAACCATCGATAAATACATGGGGGATTGTATCATGGCATTTTGGAATGCTCCACTAAGTTCAAAAGATCATGAATCATTAGCATGCAGTGCAACTTTAGAAATGCATAAAGCACTTAAAAGATTAAATAAAGAAAGAGAAAAAGAGGCTAAAGATGCAAAAACACAATATCTAGAATTAAAAATCGGTATTGGAATAAATACTGGAGAATGTGTTGTAGGTAATATGGGCTCTGATCAAAGGTTTGATTATTCCGTATTAGGTGATTCTGTAAATTTAGCATCAAGGCTTGAAGGACAGTCCAAAGGTTACGGAGTTAAAACTGTTATTGGAGAAGAAACGAATACTGTAGTTCAACACGAATTTGCAACCTTACAATTAGATAAAATTGCAGTTAAAGGTAAGAAAGAGGCTGTTTCCATATTTACTCTTCTAGGAGACAGTGAATTACGAAATAAAAACGAATTTAAATTTTTTAAGGAGCAACATGAAATACTTTTAAGTTATTATTTTAATAAAAATTGGAACGAAGCTTTAAAAGTTATTAAAAATAATGAAAATCTATTGAATGGAGTTATGAAAGAGTATTATAGTATTATCGAAAAAAGAATAACTGAATTCAAAAATTATCCTCCTCCTGACTTATGGGATGGTGTTTTTGTAGCAACCTCTAAATAATGAACAATGACATCAAAAATAAAAATATTACCAGATCAATTTGTTTTTAAACAAGGTGATAAAGGTGATGCAGCGTATCTAGTAATTTCAGGGTCTTTTAATGTTGAAAGAAATGGTGAAAAAGTTGGAAAGATTACAGAAGGAGAAATTTTTGGTGAGTTATCTCTAATTCTTGGTGAAGAGAGAAAGGCTAGTATTAAAGCAGTTACACCATCTGAAATTGTTGAGATAAAACCAGCAGCTTTAAACGAATTATTGCTATCTTCAAGTCTTGAACTACACAAATTAATAAAAGAATTTTCAATTGAATTAGCAAAAAACTCAGATTTTAATCTTCCAATTTCAAATGAAGATCTTAAAAAATTAGTTAAAAATGAACCGAATATAATAAGAGCGTTAGCTTTACAACTTCATTATAGACTATCACAAATGATCTATTCATAAATTTTTTATATATGATTTTTGTCTTTTATTTAAAAAGATTGTATATGTAAAGATTTGTTATAGTATTGAAGTGTTATGAAATATTCTGATTTTGTTCATGAATCTGAGATTAGACATAGATCAATAAGTTATAACATACTTAC
>MDTG01006321.1_pt1 | contig 24691 bp, 22 predicted proteins | sample 811421 | NCBI WGS metagenome assembly MDTG01 (sample SAMN05326645, study PRJNA326480) | marine metagenome | isolation source: seawater | place: Pacific Ocean: South East | collected 2011 | reverse complement strand
TGGGAATATAGTCGATTTATGAATCGAAAAGCATTGTCATATTTGCTGTTAGTCTTGATTGCGCTGCAATCGTTGACAGCTATGGCTGACGTGCATCCCCCGGCCGGACCTCTTTAATAGCTGTTCACGAAGTGTCAACTCCCACTTCTTATTTATTGCACCTAGAGCAGGTCTTTATGATGCCCAGTTATTAAGTGAAAACATTGCGCTAATTAAGTTTTCCAGTTATCCCATAATACAAAAGACCTAATTCTAATCTCCCCTGATATTAATGGTATCTACAAAATAATATTCGCCACTCAAATGAGGTCTACGCCTAAGCTCACAATAGAGTTTGCTAACAAGGAGAACTCCTTAGAAATTTGCCCTTTGAGCGATGGGCAAATTAAAGCTGGAAAAGAGACTGTAATGATGAAATTCAAAGTAAAAGACCGACACGGTAACTATATAAAGGAAGAAACAAAAATCACGTCAATTGAGCTGGATTCTGAGCTGTAGAGACCTTATCCTTACATGTAAGCCATTGATTTACCTGCTATTTGTAAGGGTTTTACCTCCTTTACCTTATATAAACTTAATTATCGGAATTATAAGAATATCACCAAGCACCTGCCGGATCAGTTCTGAAAGGATTTTTACGGGTTTCGGGTCGCATCTCTGAGATCCGGACCAGAGCCAGGACTCTTTATGCTCTTCTTATGTTATTCAGGCGCTGACTCAATCAATTCGCCCTGGTTCATGCACGTATCGCTGCCACAGTAGTCCTCTGTTTGAATCTGTCACAAAGACCGGTCCATCTCAGGCAATACGTGGCGATGAAAAACGCCGGCCCGGAGATAAATAAAGGCCGCGATACCAGATAAGGTATTTGCAGCCAGAATGGCCAGATAGATCCCTTCCAGCCCTTTCCAGGCTGAACCGGCCAACACCAGAGGAATCAGCAGAAGAATCAGGCGGCCAAAAATAACAGCAGCGGAACGCATAGGCATGCCAATCGCAGACAGCGTCTGGCTGGCAATCATCACGGCACCCATAAACCCGTACCCGATCGCCACATATTTAAGATAGGTAGCGCCGGCGGCAACCACCTCCGGATCATCATTGAATACACTGACGATCACGTCAGCAAACACCAGCACCACGGCGAAAACAATCAGTCCCCAGATAACGGAAACCAGCGAGGTGAATTGCTGCGCAGAGAGAATGCGGTGTGGTTTTTCCGCCCCCCAGTTCTGGCCACTGAACGGCCCCATAACACTGGACAATGCCATCGGCACCATAATCAGAAACATTTCTACCCGGCCGGCAGCACCAAAACCGGCCACAGCCTTTTCGCCATAACCGGCGATTACGCCGATGATAAAGGCCATGGATAACGGGTTAACGACCTGCACCAAGGCTGCCGGCAGGCCGACCCTGAGGGTCGCCTTCCAGTTACTCAGCATATCGGCCAGCACCGGCCGTTCGAAAGCAATCAGCTTCAGACGCCGGATAAGCACCCAGGCGGAGAAGCCTAATGCACAGATCCGGGCAATGACCGTCGCCAGAGCCGCCCCCTGAATTCCCATGGCCGGGAACGGCCCCAGACCAAAGATCAGCAGCGGGTCCAGAATGATATTCACCAGTACCGTCAGTCCCATTATGACACTGGGCGTAAAGGTATCTCCGGTTGCACGGATAACGTTATTCCCGGCCATAGTGAAAACCACAAAAGGCACTGCCGCGAACCAGGTATACATATAGTCGTGCACCAGGCTGAGCACCTTGCCACTGGCCCCTAATGCCCGGAAGACAACCTCCATGCTCAACAACCCGACCAGGGTGGAAATCAGCGCGACGATAACAGAGAGCAACAGCCCGTCACGGATCAGCAGTCTGGCATCCCGTTCACGGCGCGCCCCCAGCGCACGGGAAACGACGGAAATCATCCCGACTCCCATGCCCATCGACAGAGAGCCGATCATCAGGACCACCGGAAAGGTAAAAGTCATCGCCGCGAGCTCGTCGCTGCCGAGTTGCGCGACAAAGAAGGTGTCCACGACATTAAAGGCTGTAATGGCAAAAAAGCCGGTCAGCATGCCGAGCGCCATTTTAATAGTAACGGTGGGAATATGGCCGTGTATTAACGCCGTGTTGTGTTTGCGCATAAGCTAGAATCAATTTTGGGACTTTCATGGTAACTGTTCCGGCAAAGCAAATAATCCACGGCTTTCAGAACATTCCTTCTCATTTTTACCTGAAGACCGCTTGGCGGCCCCTTCAGACCCCATCATTCCATCCCGATATTATCCCAATAACAGAGGTCGCTTACTCTTCAGGGGGTATGGACGCTGCCACACTGAGGCAGTACTGTCTGCTGTTTACCGGCTCAGGACATCACCATGTTTTCTGCGATCAGCTGGCCGCAGCATGGCTTACACCATGCCCGCCATTATACCCAGAGCAGCGCCACTGCCTGGCTGTCAGATTAGGCCCCCGCTTTTCTGCAAACACGGGAGCAGCCCCTGCTCCGTTTAAGTCTGATTGTTAACAGGTACCCGTATGAAAACCAAAGCTTATGCTGCCCACAGCCACACATCCCCTATGACACCCTATGAGCTGGACCGCCGCAACCTGCTTGCCAACGATGTCGCCATTGAAATTCTGTACTGCGGCGTGTGTCATTCTGACCTGCACACAGTGCGCAACGACTGGGGCGAGACTGAATACCCTATTGTTCCCGGTCATGAAATCATTGGCCGCGTGACCGGGCACGGCCCGGACGTAACAAAGTATCAGACCGGCGATCTGGTTGCCGTCGGCTGCCTGGTCGACAGTTGCATGGAATGCGACCAATGCCAGAAAGGCGAAGAGCAGCTTTGCCGCCATGAGGTGACCGAAACCTACGCCAGCCCGGACCGGCTCACCGGCGCCATCACTCAGGGTGGTTATTCAAAGCACATTGTTGTGCGCGAGGAATTTGTACTGCGCGTTCCTGAAGGGCTGGATATTGCCAAAGCCGGCCCACTGTTGTGCGCCGGCATTACTACCTGGTCACCACTGCGCACTTGGGGTGTAACCACCGGCAGCCGCGTGGGGGTTGTCGGCCTGGGCGGGCTTGGCCATATGGCGGTTAAGCTCGCCGCTGCGCTGGGCGCCCATGTGACTGTGATCAGCCGTTCAGACAGCAAGCGCGATGACGCCATGGCGCTGGGTGCTGATGCCCTGCTGGTATCAACCGACGCTGACGCCATGGACGCCGCCGCCGACAGCTTCGACCTGATCATAGATACCGTGCCGGTTAAGCACGACATTATGCCGTATGTTCCCCTGCTGGATATCGATGCCACCCTGGTATTAGTGGGTCAGCTCGGTCCGCTGGAAACGGTAGATACCATGCCGATCGTGGCCGGGCGCCGGCGGATTTCCGGCTCCCCGATGGGTGGCATACGTGAGACCCAGGCGCTGCTGGATTTCTGCGCCGCCAACAATGTACATCCGGACGTTGAAATGATCCGTATGGACCAGATCAATGAAGCTTTTGAGCGGCTGGAAAAAGCCGACGTGCGCTATCGTTTTGTGATCGATATGGCGACACTCTGACCCTGAAGTCATCAATCCCCCACAAACAAAAAAGCCGGCCATCAGGCCGGCTTTTTGCTGTCTGTTACCAGACATAGCTACTCATGCGCTATCCGGGCTACATCTGTGTTGCCAGCATGCCATCCAATGGCAGCTCATTGGCGGTTACCTGCCCGCCCGCGTATTTAAAATCGGACACCAGGCGGTCACCTTCCTCACGGATGTATCCCGTGTCGATAAATTCGACAAAGTATTCAGCAAACGGACTTTGCATCAGGCTGCGGCTGCCGTCGAAACGAAGATTTGCTGCCAAACGCTGTGGCCATTCCTCCATCAGACTGTCCGCCGCGCCGGCCTCCAGTACCGCCTGGCCATTGATCAGCATATCGCCGGATACACTCATCCCCGCCGGCCCACGGTCGTTAAGAATAAAACTGCTTTCCAGTGTTTCGAGCGACACCCGTAACCCCCGGGCGGCCACTTCTGCGTATGCCGCCACGGCATCCTGCAGGGCTGCAGCATCCGCTTCATTACCGGAAACAGCATCCATTTTTTTATTGGCAGCCTCCAGTGACGGCCAGTCTATCGCGTCGATAAACAGCCGCAGTGTGGTGGGATCAACACTGAGATCTTTATCCTGAGTGCTGAGTTTCAGGTTGTTAAAAGTCACCGTCATTAATGACGCCAGCACATCACCCTGCACCAGATGCCCGGAATTGAGGTTAAATCCTGACAGGGCGAGTTTTCCCTGTGGCGCATCGACCTTCACATTATTAATGCGGTAACTCAGCCGGTCCAGGAAAGCCTGACCGCCGCGCTGATGACCTTTGCCTTCGAAGGCAACACCAGCAACCCGTGCCTCTCCAAGTGTATCATTGGCAACGCTGACCTGGCTGAGCGTTGCTGTGGTGACGCTTTTTCGCTGGCCTTTTGTATCGTTCGTCGTATGAATAATTAATGGTGAGATATTAACCCGGGTACCATCCTGCAGGGCCTGATTAACCGTACCCGAGCGGTATTCACTGCTGATCAGCCCGGACACAGGATCAAACTGCCACCGGCCCTGCTGACCTTGGGCCAATTGTGGTAAGGCACTGAATACAATGGCGGCCATGCCCGCTTTTTCATCAAAGCGGAATTCCCCATACGCGCGGAAAGGCTCAATAGTGACTGTCTGACGCATGGCAAGAATTTCAGCGCCCTGCTGCAGTTCACGGATGCTGTAGACCTCTTCGCGCAGCGCCCCCATCAGAGACGTGTTGACGGTTTGGCGCGTCAGATCAAACCCCTGCCGGTTAAGCGTTTTCTTGGCGTTGGCCAGTGAGATTTCTGATTCCCGCTCATAGGCTTCAATATTCTGCAGGGTAAGATAGCCGGTTCCGCCTGCCAGCCCGGCCAGCGAGATAATCAGCAATCCGGTCAGGGTTGCGCCAGTCTTAGTCATTGTCACCATCCTTAGTTATCAGTCAGTCATTTTTCACACTTTTGCGCAATACTACCGGAGAAATGCTCAAACCTGAATGTCGCGCTGGCGTTAACGGTGGGATTTAATCCGGCCTTACGCTAGACTTCGCGCAAATTCCCCTGCAGGTATCCGTCTTTATGTATCAAGTTGGTCAGCGCTGGATCAGTGAAGCCGAAACCGACCTCGGTCTTGGCCTGGTTCAGAACGTAGACTTCCGTGTGGTCACACTGTATTTCCCCGTTATTGATGACGTTCGCTCCTACTCCCGTCAGAATGCTCCTCTGACCCGGGTTATCTTTAAAGAAGGTGATGTCCTTCCTCTGTCCGATGGCACCACGCTGACCGTCGCCGATCTGGAAGACATTGATGGCATCGTGTTTTACAGCGATGGCGAGCGTCATATTTCAGAGATCCACCTGAGCGGCCAGATTCAGCTGAATCAGCCCGCTGACCGCCTGTTCTCCGGCCAGATTGATAACAATAACCTGTTTGAACTGCGCCAGTTTGCCCTGCGGCAACTGTCCGCCCTTCGTCAACGCCCCTACTATGGCCTGCTGGGTGGTCGCACCAGTTTGCTGCCGCACCAGTTGCACATCGCTCAACAGGTGACTCAGGATTCCATCCCACGGGTATTGTTGGCCGATGAAGTCGGCCTGGGTAAAACCATCGAAGCTGGCCTGATTCTGCACCGCCTGTTGCTGCAGCAACGCATCAGCCGGGTACTGATACTGGTACCCGACCATCTGATTCATCAGTGGCTGGTGGAAATGATCCGCCGCTTCAATCTGCGTTTTAATATTGTCAGCCGTGTGGCCGCTGAAGACAGCGAGAATATTTTCTCTGAAGGCCAGCTGTTCCTGTGCCCCATATCGCTGGCAACGGATGAGCATATCAGCCGCGACATTCAGACAACCGACTGGGATATCCTGGTGGTCGACGAAGCTCACCACCTCGAATGGAGTGAAGCCGAAGGCGGCGACCCGGCCTACTGCCTGACCGAAGATGTTGCGGTCAAAACACCGGGATTGCTGTTGCTGACCGCGACGCCGGAGCAGCTGGGTATTGAAGGCCATTTTGCCCGCCTGCGCCTGCTTGATCCGGAACGCTATCCGTCGCTGGAACATTTTATCGCCGAACAACAGGCTTACCGCCCGATTGCCGATCTGGCAGCCGCGCTGGCGGACGACTCTGTACTCAGTGCAGAGCATCAGGCCACCATTGGTGAATATCTGCCCGAATTTGCCAACAGTGACCTGAGCGATGACGCCCAGCGCAATAAAGTACTGGAAGCTTTGATTGATCGCCGCGGCCCGGGCCGTGCGCTGTACCGCAACACCCGTCATGGCGTCAGTGGATTTCCGCAGCGCCTGGCTGACATCATCGAAATGCCGGCACCGGAAGGTGATGATCTGACACCGTCAATGAAGGATCTGCATCCGGAAATCGGCGTGTACAACTGGTGTGATGATGATCCGCGCAGCGAATGGCTGTTATCCCTGCTGGCCAGCACCGGCAAAGATAAAATCGTACTTATCTGCCATGCCGCTTCCACCGTACTGGATCTGGAGCAGTGGCTGTGGGAGACCGCAGGCATGCAGGTTGCTGTCTTCCATGAAGATATGGATCTGGTGGAGCGTGACCGAGCAGCGGCCTATTTTGCCGACCACGAACAGGGCGCGCGCATTCTGCTGTGCTCTGAGATCGGCAGTGAGGGGCGGAACTTCCAGTTTGCCCATCATCTGGTGTTGTTCGATTTACCCTTCAACTGTGATCTGATTGAACAGCGCATCGGCCGTCTGGACCGCATTGGACAGGCGCAGGATATCAAACTCTATGTACCTGTCTTCAGCGACCACGCCACCGGACGCTGGGCCCACATAGTTAATCAGGGGCTGGATGCCCTGAGCCGCCCTAACCCGGCCGCTCAGCCGTTGCTGGAAGCTCACCGGGAAAGCATTGAACAGGCTATTCTGTCCGGCGAAGGCATGGATGAGCTCATCACTCTGCTGGCGGCTGAGCGGGAAAAAATGCTCGCCGAACTGGAACAGGGTCGCGACCGCCTGCTGGAACTGCATTCCTGTCCGCCGGAAAAAGCACGCAGCCTGGCCCAGGATATGACCATTACGCATATAGAAGATGAAGCCGAACTCAATGACTTTATCGAGTTATTCGCCGACGCCTTTGGTCTGGAGCTGATTGATCTTGGCGGTGACTGCATCACCATAGCCCCCGGTGATCACATGCTGGTACCGGATCTGCCCCCCCTGCCCGCCGACGGTTTCATGGCCACTACCCGGCGCGAGGTGGCTTTGAGCCGTGACGATGTGCAGTTCCTGAGCTGGGAACACCCTTTTATCGACCAGGCGCTGGAGCTTATCACCAGCAGCCCGGCCGGTAACGCAGCAGTCAGCTACATTGAGCACCATGGTCACCGCACCGGTGACTGCTTTATCGAGCTGCAGTTTGTCGCTCAGTGCCCGGCTCCCAAAGCGCTGGCGGTTGAGCGTTATCTGCCCCCCAATGCCATGCATCTGATGATGACTCCGGGCGGTGATCTGAAGGTCAATGACGGCGAACTGCCGGGCTTTCCGCTGCCGCTTAAAAAAGGCACTGCCCGCGGACTGGTGGATCAGAAAACGGCACAGATTCAGCCTGTTATTCACAAACTGGAAAAACTGGGGGCCGGCCAGCTGGATAAAATGGTCGATCAGGCCACAACCAGAGCGGAAGAGGCATTCGCCGCACGTATTGCCAGACTGCATGCACTGGCGGAAGAAAATCCGTCGATTTCCCCACAGCTGGTTGCCGATGTGAAAGCCGAACGCGAAGCCGTTATCAAAGCCATCAGCAATTCCCAGCTGATTCTGGACTCTGTGCGGCTGGTGTTCTGCGGCTGACCCTCTGAAACGGGCACCCGGAACAGGAGCGTCCGGGTGTAATAAAGCCGGCCTATGGCCCACTGATGTCCCACAAATTTTTATTTAAACTTTTGCGAGAAACTCCAGCCCCCTTGTCCTCATAGAGGGGCCTTACCCCTCTCGCCTTATTTCAAAATTCACGTTGAATCTGAATTTTATGTCTCTGACTAAAATTCAGCGACTGAGCTGTATTGAAAAGTGGCATTAAGGTCGCCAACCCTTCGCATCTTGGAGCGCCGAAATGAACGATGATTTTTCCGGCCCGATGGGCATGGATGCCCGGCGAGCGGACAGCGACAGGGATGTCGCACGGGCGCGTGGCCAAGGAAAATCAAGAGAATGAGGGTGACGCTCCAAAAAGCGAAAAGCTGGGGGCGGCCCTGCCGGCCAGGGCGGTCCGACGTATCGGATAAGTTCCCCTGGGAGGCATCAGTCACTGCGGATTTAAAAGTCGTTACTAGAAAGCAGAAAACTATCAAACTGTGGAACAGTAGTGGGCCTATGGCCGGCTTTTTCTTATCTGAGATGCGCCTGAGGTAGCGGCGCATCTCAGACGCATCTTCAGCTGCGCGGCGAGCGCATGGTGACGAATTCCTCTGCCGCTGTCGGATGAATACCAATGGTGCTGTCAAACACCGCCTTGGTTGCTCCGGCTTTCACCGCGACCGCCAGCCCCTGCATGATTTCACCGGCATCCTCACCGACCATGTGCGCCCCGACCACCAGATCGGTACTGGTCTGAACGATAAGCTTCATCAGGGAGCGCTCCGGCATGCCGCTGATGGTGTGTTTCATAGGCCGGAAACTGGATTCAAATACCGTGAGATCATCGCCATAACGCTCAACCGCTTCTTCTTCGGTCAGGCCGACGGTAGCGATATTGGGCTGACAGAAAACGGCGGTCGGAATGTTGTCATAACTCATCGGCTCCTGGTCTCCGGCGTACCAGTGTGCAACCAGCTTCATGGCCTGTGCCAGAGCGACTGGCGTCAGCTGCGGTGTTCCTATGACATCCCCCAGAGCATAAATGCTGGGCACTGAGGTGCGGAAAAAGTGATCAACGGAAATGGTACCGTCACTGCGCGTTTCCACGCCGACAGTGTCCAGATTGAGTCCGTCTGTCATCGGGGTGCGGCCGGTGGCAAACAGGACGCAATCCGCGTCCATCATATCGCCGTTGGTGAGCTGACAGCGCAGTGTGCCATCTTCCAGCTTATCGATACGTTTGACATCGGTATGAGTATGAATGGACACACCTTTGTTGATGATCTGTTCCGCGGCGAAATCCCGTACATCACCATCAAAGCCACGCAGAATCTGCTCTCCGCGGTATAACAGGTGGGTATCAGCCCCCAGACCATTGAAAATACCGGCGAATTCAACCGCAATATAGCCGCCACCAATGACCACTGCACGTTGTGGAAACTCTTCCAGGTAGAAAACTTCATTGGAGGTTATGCCATGCTCTGCCCCGGGAATATCCGGTTTGCTTGGCCAGCCACCGGTCGCGATCAGAATCTTCTCAGCGCGGTACTCGGTATCACCCACCCGGACAGTATGCGCATCAACCAGCGTGGCGCTGCCATGCAGCAGCGCCACGCCTGAATTTTCAAGCAGATTATTATAAATACCATTCAAGCGTTTGATTTCATTACTTTTGTTATCGCGAAGCTCGGGCCACTCGAAGGCATTCAGCTGGCCATGAACACCGAACCCGGCCGCCTCCTCGAATTTTTCACTGTACTCCGAGGCATACACAAACAGCTTCTTCGGTACACAGCCAACATTGACGCAGGTTCCGCCCAGATAACGGTTTTCCACTACCGCGGTCTTAACACCGCGTGCCGCCGCCATCCGGCTGGCGCGCACACCACCGGAACCCGCACCGATTACCAGCAGTTCAAAATCAAAGGCAGCCATAACTATTCTCCAGATCTCTTTAAGTTGCGGCAGTCACTGCCGGTGGCGCATGTCGCGGGATCACTGACCCAGGGTTGCGCGGATATCGACCACGCCCGGGCGGTCCGCTTTATCGATATTAATCTGACTGGCGATCACACCGGCGTTGGCCTGCAGGGATTCCAGCATGGTGATGGCATCATCAAAAGAAACATCCTCCAGCCAGACCCGCAGACTCTGGCCATCCTGCTCATAACGGCTGAGAGACAGACCCGAAGCTCTGGCCTGCCGGGTGACCAGAGACAAGAGCGAACCGGAGGCCGCCGGTGACGATACCGAACCGAATTTATGTGCATTCCCGGCCAGCTGGTTATACACCCCAAGATTCTTCTGCAATGCGGCTTCGGCATTTTTACGGGCTTTCAGCAAAGGGGCGTAAACAATGACAAAGACCAGCGCCACAACCAGGAGTGCACTGACCGCTTTCACGACCAGGCGGTCCCGGGCCGGCAATGCCTGATACCACTGTGAGCCCGCCTGCCAGGCCGGTGTTGCTTTGAGCTGCTCTGACAACTGCAGCTTTATTGCCTGAATACGGTTCATCATGCGGCACCTCCGATGCGGATACGTCCTTTAACACCGTCTTTATCATTGGTCGCCGACGCCACTTCGGCCGTTAACCCCTGATTTTCCAGCGCCTGGCGCAGAGTCTGCAGCTCATTCAGGCTTTTGGCCCGCACTTCAACAACCAGTTCACCCAGGCGGTCGCTGTAGCGTACCGAGGTCATTTCCACCGCATCCTGCAGGTTCTGACTGGCGTAGACGCGCGCCAGCATGTTGGTCGAGCCCAGGAACCCTGCCCCGGTGTCAGGAGTATCGCCGGAAATCTTTTCCCGGATCTGACGTTCCAGCAGACGGATGCGTTCGCCGGGAAACAGTTTTTTATACAGATTGACGGTTTCTGTACGCACCTGATCGGCCTGCGAGCGTGTTGTCTGCTGATCAATTACCAGCCACAGAGTGACCGCAACCAGCCATACGGCTGCCATGGCTGCCAAAGGACGCCACCAGACCGCCGGACGGTTTTCTTCCGCTTCTTTTACCTGAAACTGGCCGGTGAGAAAGCTGACCGGTTTACCGGCAAGGGCCTCATCAGCATCCTGCTGGCCAGTACCCGGATGGGTATTAATTTCACCGATCACTCCCGGATAGCTGGTCTCCAGTGTGGTCTTCAGTAAATTGGCCTGATCCAGCTGAGGCGCCACCACGGTCAGGGATTCCAGCAGGCGCTCTTCCTCTTCCGACTCAAACAGCGCATCCAGAATGGCCGGCATCCCGGCTTCCGGCACCCAGCCCTCGAACATGCCCGGCAGATTGAGTAACCAGCCAGCTTCACCGTTCTGGCGGCTGTGCAGTATCTGATTCCCCGGCGCCATAAGCTGTGTCTGAGGGATCAGCTCTCGCAGCACCAGATTGTGCAGTTCGCATTCTTCCAGCAGACGGGCAATAAGATCGCTGTTGATTACATAGGCGCGTACTTTTTTTCCCGACTGACCGGCATGCACAATCAGATAGTGGGCAATATCTTCAATCAGGGATTCTTCCAGCGCAAACGGCAGGGCTTTAGCGATCTGACGACCGGAAACCCCGGGCATACTGAGCCAGTGCGTGGCGTAGTTGACCGGCGATAAGACCATCCGCACCTGCGTCAGATCAGGCTGATCGTCAGCCCAGACAGCCAATGGCTGCCACTCAGCGGCACTGAGGTCAGAGACCATCCATTGCCCGCTCAGGGATTGCCATTGAATATTCACGGTTTCCATGATGTCGATTTCCGTTAAATGTCAGCGGTTCAAATTATTGCGTCACAGTATTACTGCTGGCTATTTCAGTTTCATGCCGGGCTTCGCGCCGGCTGTAATCACGGTACAGGGTTGTCATACTGCCATCACCGTTATTACGGTTAATCAGCACTTCAGCGGTTGCAATCCTGTCGCCCAGATCAACCCGGATAAAACTCTCAAAGTATTCGGATTTTACACTGAAGTCAGTTTTATCCCAGCTTGCCGACGATGGAGAATCTTTATCATCGTCATTGTTACGCTGATTTTTCGTATATTGTTCGATTTCACTCAGAGACCAGAAGGCATCAAGATCCGCAAAGCCTTCATCGCCGCGGGCGGCGACAATGGCATCCGCCGTTGACAGTGACAACCCATCATCCAGCGCTGCCAGTACCGCCGCGCTGGCGGTGTTAACATTCAGCTGAGCAGTAACCGGAAGACAGGCGATATAGCCTTCCAGCGCCCGGTAAGTCGCCAGATCAAAGCCTTCAATCAGCATCATTTCAGAGGTATGAGAACAGCCACGGTAAGCCGCCCGGTATGGCGGCATCATGGACTGATAGCGATCATCCTCCTGGCTTTCTTCGTCCATCCAGCGCACCACCAGGTCAGCCAGCATGACATCCAGCCCTAATTCATTGAGCAGCTTACTGAAACGCGTTTTCTGTACATCCCGGTTCGCGGCGCCTTTACTCAGGCTGTTAAGATTAAAACGCCCCTGGGCATCGCGGATCTCAATATAAGCGGTGCCGGGCGACAGCGGGAAGCTGCGTTCCTGACGCCACTCTTCATTGGCATGATCAATATCCGGATTATTATCCCAGTCCAGGTACAGGCCGGTTTTAACAGCTGATTCAGCCCCCAATACGTAAGCCCGTGCCTGCTGCAGAGCCAGCATTGTGCCGCTGCGCTGAATATCGGAAGACTGGCGATCGATCATGGCAACCGCCAGTACAGAGACGATGGCAAAAATCAGCAATACGGTAATCAGAGCCAGTCCGCTCTGACGCTGATAACTATGCCCTGCCCTGATGCGCATCAGAACTCTCCCCAGGGAATAAACCACTGCCGCTCTATACTGCCCAGTTCCGGCAGTTCAATGCGCCAGCGCATAACGATGGGGATTTCCGTGGCGCCGGAAGCCGCATTCAGCGCCGGCCAGTCGGTGTACCAGTGGCGCCCGGTTTCTTCGTAATCGCCCTGCGCGTTACTGTTTTCTTCGCGTACCAGCATTTCCACTTCGAGCATATCAATCTGCTCAAGTACCACTTGCGACTGGGGTTGTGAGTCGCTGGCCTGATCCAGTACCGGCCAGAAATAGCGCACCAGACACTCGCCCTGCGGCTCGATAACGCCCCAACTCTGAAGGCGCACATAAGCGACTTCACAGGCCTCGCTGTCGATTGGTTCGAGCCGGTAAGCTACGCGCTGCAGTTCGGACCGCGGATCGTCCGTCACCGGCGAATTACGCCAGCCTGCGCGGGTAAATTCGACCGGATAATCACCGTCGTTAATTCTTATTGCAGGCTGTTCGTCACCATAAATATCACGGATGGGACGATTAATAATCTGTTCAATATCGCGCGATACCGCCATATTAAAACGCTGCAATGAGGCCAGCTTTTCGGAGCGGATATCCACGCCCTGCTTGGCATTAATAATGGAATTAAGGAGCTGTGCTGCGCCGACACCAATCAAAGCGGTAATGGCGACGGCCAGCAATACTTCCAGCAGCGTAAAACCCCGGGCCATTACTGTTTCCCCATAATAGTGGTCAGGGAATAGTTATAGTTTTCTTTGTCGTCAATATCGCCGACTGATACGGTTACCCGCACGGTGTCCGGGAAACTGGTTTTTTCAACCTTTGTATGAACACGCCAGTCGCGCCCGGCAAGCTCGGCCTGATCTGTGTTTTCACCTTCATCCGGCAAGCCGGCCAGGCGGATGTCCACCAGGCGGTTTTCGGCAACAAATGATGCCAGCGTGGTGTTTTCCAGTGCCAGCTGAGTGCTGACGCTCTGGCTGGTGGTCTGAGAGATGGTGGTCGCCACGGCAACAAATACGGTGACGGCAATCATGACTTCAATCAGGGTAAACCCGGCCGCCCGGCGTAGATTAATCATCGAAACGCTCCAGCGACATTAACGGCGGGTTAAAGCCATCACCTTTAAGCACGATTTCAAAATTCTCATCCTGATCATGAGTGAGAATTAACCGGAACGGTGTGTATTCATCTGAGGAAAGAAACAACAAGGCGGGCAGCGGTCCTTCATCACCTTCCAGTAACTCTGAAAAATCCACTGGCTCGCCTTCAACTTCCAGCGCCATATACACATATTCCGGCGCCTCGATTTCAGCATTTAACGGCCCTGAATATGGCTGCCAGGGATTTTTAGCCAGTGCATCCAGTTCTTCCCGGCTTTTATTGGCGGTGAATTCCTGCGAATTAATATCCTGAAAAGTAAGCAACAGCAGCGAGTGACTGTCCATGGCCAGGCCGAGATCGAGATTCTGAAACACCGATTCCTGCCGGCAGGCGGAAAAAACAGCAGTCAGGCGCCGGGCAAACTGCTCTGTTTCATCCTGTGCATGACGGTCGCTGCTGGTCATGGTTACCATCGCCATAAGACCACCAATGATGGCGAGTACCACCATCACTTCCAGCAGCGTAAATGCCCGGCTGTGACGCATTACTGATCCAGTGAACTGATATCAGCGTTTTCGCCTTCGCCACCTTCCTGTCCATCAGCGCCTAATGAGACGATCTCATACTGGCCTTTATCCATAAAATAAAGAAACTCGCGGCCCCAGGCATCCGTCGGTACGTTGTTGCCTTTGAGGTAACCGCCGGTCTGATAGTTTTTCGGCTCAGGCGCACTGGTTGGTTTTTTAACCAGCGCTTCCAGCCCCTGCTCTGTGGTCGGATAGGTAAAGTTATTCAACTTATACATATCCAGCGCGCCTTCAATCAGTTTAATCTGACTGATGGTGGTTTTTACCCGTGCATCACCGGCTGAGCCCATCAGGTTAGTTGCCACCAGGGCCATAATGCCGCCGATAATGGCCAGCACAACCATCACTTCAAGCAGGGTAAAGCCCTGCTGCCGGGTTGCTTTACGCATTGATTTCATTCTGTTCTCCTACTGAACCATTTTTTGCAATTCAAGAATCGGCAACATAATTGCCACAACAATCAACGCCACAATGCCGCCCATGGCGAGCAGCATGACGGGCTCGAATATTTTCACCAATGCAGATACCGTACTCTCCAGTGCGGATTCCTGCTGCGCCGCGGTGCGCGCCAGCATACTGTCGAGCTCACCGCTGTTTTCACCACTGGCGATCATATGAATCATAATGGGGGAAAAATATCCGGTTTCCTGCAGCGCTTTATTCAGACTGCCCCCTTCACTCACCTTAACGGTCGCATCACCCAGTGCGTGTTTAATGGGAATACTGGCCACCACCTGACTGGAAATGCGCATGGCATCGACCAGAGGCACGCCACTGGTGGTCAGGATGGCGAGTGTGCTGCCAAAGCGGGCGGTATTGGCTTCTTTAATAAAGCCATTCAGCCCCGGAACGCGCAGTAAAAATTCATGGTAACGGCGGCGGAATGCGTCATTGCTCAGCGCCCGGTTAAAGACAATCACAGCCGCCACTGCGGCACCGCCAATCCACAAGCCCCAGGCGGTAATAAAATGGCTCATATCCAGCATAAACTGGGTCAGTCCGGGTAATTCCTGCCCGTTTTTGACGAACACATCGACAATATCCGGCACTACATTGGTCAACAGGTAGATCACGATACCCAGTGCCACAAAGGTCAGGATAATCGGATACATGGCCGCCAGTTTGATCTTCTGATTCGACTCCTGCTGGCGTTCAGAGTAATCCGCCAGCCGGTTAAGTACGCCATCGAGATGCCCGGCGTGCTCGCCCGCGGCTACCGTCGACCGATACAAATGAGGAAAGGCGCGGGGATACTCTGCCAGCGCTTTGGCCAGCGTGTAGCCTTCCAGCACTTTGGCACGGATGGCAAGAATCATCGCCTTGATGCGTTGTTTGCCAGTCTGTTCTGACAGTGCCCGCAGTGATTCATCAATGGGCAGACCGGCCGCAATCAGAGTGGCCAGTTGACGGGTAATCAGAGCCAGCTCCTGAACGGATAATTTCGGTGAGCGGTTAAACAGCGATAATCCGCCAGCGGACTTTTCTTTCTGACTGGTCTGCTCAACCGATAGCGGCATCCAGCCTTTTTCACGCAGCTGCTGGCGTACCTGACGCGCACTGTCCGCTTCCAGCACCCCTTTCTGCTGTTTTCCTTTCTGGTCCACCGCCTGATAGACAAAAGCACCCATAAATTACACCTGTCAGCCTTTGGCTACGCGCAGTAACTCTTCCACGGTGGTGCTGCCTCCCAGCACTTTCCGTATTCCGTCCTGATGAATACTCGGGCCCAGTGTGCGGGCATGCTGTTCCATTTCATGCTCACCGGAGCGGTCATGGATCAGTGTTTTGAATTTTTCATCAATTTCGATAATTTCGTAAATCCCCTGGCGGCCGCGGTAACCTAACTGGTTGCACTTCTCGCAGCCACGGGCGTGGTAGATCAGCGGTGGCGCAGCCGGGTCAGCGCCCAGTACTTCGCACTCAGATTCATCCGCCCGGACTTCTTCTTTGCAATCGTTACACAGTACCCGAACGAGACGCTGGGCAATCACGCCGATAAGGCTGGACGACAACAGGAAGGGTTCAACGCCCATGTCCTGCAACCGCGTCACGGCGCCGATGGCGGTATTGGTATGCAGAGTGGATAACACAAGGTGACCGGTTAACGATGCCTGAATGGCAATTTCGACGGTTTCCAGGTCACGGATCTCACCGATCATCACCACATCCGGGTCCTGACGCAGAATGGCGCGCAATCCCTTGGCGAAGGTCATGTCGACCTTGGTGTTTACCTGGGTCTGGCCGATGCCGGGCAGACTGTATTCAATCGGGTCTTCAACGGTGAGGATGTTACGGCTGGTGTCGTTCAGGTCGCTCAGAGCGCCATACAGCGTGGTGGTTTTACCCGAGCCGGTCGGCCCTGTCACCAGAATAATGCCGTGGGGTTTGCTTATGATGTTGCGCATGGTCCTGAGATCACGCTCCGCCATCCCCAGTTGAGACAGACTCAGACGTCCGGCCTGCTTATCCAGCAGACGCATTACCACCCGTTCCCCAAAGCTGGAGGGCATGGTGGACACCCGCACATCCACTTCCCGGCCACCGATGCGCAGCGCAATACGGCCATCCTGCGGCACCCGCTTTTCGGCGATATCGAGCTTGGCCATGACCTTAATCCGGGAAATCAGCAGTGCCGATAAAGCCCGTTTTGGCTGCACGACTTCGCGCAGCACACCGTCCACACGGAAGCGCACCACGAGGCGTTTTTCATAGGTTTCAACGTGAATATCGGAGGCGTTTTCTTTAACCGCTTCGGTCAGCAACGCATTGATCAGACGGATGATCGGGGCGTCGCCTTCCTGCTCCAGCAGATCCTCGGTTTCCGGTACCGAATCAGCCAGACTGGCAAGATCCATATCATCACCCAGGCCTTCCACCATCTCCATGGTTTCAGACGAGTCGCTCTGATATGCCAGCCCCAGACGGCGTTCGAATTCTTCGGCACTGACGGCTTCAAACCGGAACGGCCGGGCCAGATAGCGCTGAATCTCGAGCACGACCTGCGCCTGCAGGCCATCCTTGTGATAAACCGTAATCTGATCGTCTTTGCCTTCCACCAATACCCCGAAGCGCTTGGCAAAACCAAAAGGCAAACGGGTTGCAAGACTGGAAGTCTGCAGGGGCTGCTCGCCCCCGGCTACAAGGTCGATATCGGTTTCTGGCAGGTCTGTCACAGAGGTCATGCTTTATCCTAAATCGCGGCCGATACCTGAGTAATCAAACCCCTGAGCTTTCAGTGCCCGCGGATCGTACTGGTTGCGTCCATCAATAATCACAGGTTGCTTTAACAGCTTCTGGATAGCGTTAAAATCAGGCTGGCGGAATGGCTTCCATTCAGTCACCAGAACCATGGCATCGGCGTCTGCCAGTGCATCGTACTGATGATCACAGAGTGTGATACGTCCGTCTGTGAAAAGATCCGCAGGAAAATGCTTTCGTGCCTCATCCATGGCCACCGGATCATAAGCCCGCACACTGGCACCGGCAGCCACCAGAGCATTAATCAGCGGCACAGAGCTGGCTTCGCGCATATCGTCGGTGCCGGGTTTGAATGCCAGTCCCCAGACACCAATGGTGCGGCCGCTCATATCGTCACCAAAGCGCTGACAGAGCTTATCAAACAGGCGCTGTTTCTGGCTTTCGTTGCGGTCTTCAACGGCACGCAGTACCCGGGTATCAAATTCATACTGTTCGCCCATGCGCATCAGGGCTTTGACGTCTTTCGGGAAGCAGGAGCCGCCATAACCACAGCCCGGGTAAATAAAGGAGTAGCCGATACGGCGGTCAGAACCGATACCTTTACGCACATTCTCAATATCCACGCCCATGCGCTCAGCCAGGTTGGCAACTTCGTTCATGAAGGAAATTTTGGTGGCCAGCATGGCATTGGCCGCGTATTTGGTCAGTTCGGCGTCGCGCACGCCCATAAACATGAGCTTGTCGTGATTACGGGAGAATGTCTGATACAGCTCTGACATCACATGCCGTGCATGCTCGGACTCAACGCCCACCACAATCCGGTCGGGGCGCATAAAGTCTTCGATGGCGGCGCCTTCTTTAAGAAATTCCGGATTGGAAACCACATCAAAAGTGCAACTGACGCCACGTTTATCCAGTTCGGCCTGAATAACCCGTGTTACATCCGAGGCGGTGCCTACCGGCACGGTGGATTTATTAACAATGACCGCCGGCCCTTCACTGAGGTGACGGCCAATTTCTTCTGCCACCGACAAAACATGGGACAGATCGGCAGAGCCGTCTTCCCCCGGCGGAGTACCGACAGCGATAAAATAAAGAGAGGATTCCTGCATGGCTTCTGCCAGCGAGGTTGTGAATCTGAGCCGCCCTGCCTTGCTGTTTTCGCTGACAATGGCCTCCAGGCCGGGCTCATAAATCGGGATATTTCCTTCCCGCAGCGCAGCAATTTTGCTGCTGTCTACATCCACGCAGGTAACCACATTGCCCATTTCTGCAAAACAGGCGCCGGTTACGAGTCCTACGTAACCTGTCCCCACAACTGTAATATTCAATGAATCAACCCTTTTCGTAATGGTGAACCGAGAGGTACGTTACCTTATTACGAAAAAATGACAACTGCATGACATAAAAAAACCCGGCCGAAGCCGGGTTTTTCTAAGCTACTGATATTACAGAGCATTTTCCAGTTCTGGGACCGCATCGAAGAGGTCAGCAACCAGTCCGTAATCGGCAACCTGGAAGATAGGCGCTTCTTCGTCTTTGTTGATAGCAACAATGACTTTAGAGTCCTTCATACCTGCCAGATGCTGAATGGCGCCTGAAATACCAATCGCCATGTACAGTTCCGGCGCAACGATTTTACCGGTCTGACCGACCTGCATATCGTTAGGCACAAAGCCGGCATCAACGGCAGCACGGGATGCACCCACAGCCGCGCCCAGTTTGTCAGCGACCTTATACAGCATTTCGAAGTTGTCGCCGTTCTGCATGCCACGACCACCGGAGATAACAATCTTGGCGGCTGTCAGATCAGGACGGTCAGACTTGGCCAGCTCTTCGCTGACGAAAGAAGAAACGCTGGATTCCTTAACCACATCAACAGCTTCAACTGCAGCAGAACCACCTTCAGCCGCAGCGGCATCAAATGCAGTACCACGTACAGTCAGTACTTTAATGCTGTCAGATGATTTCACAGTCGCAATGGCGTTACCTGCGTAAATCGGACGGGAGAAGGTTTCAGCGTCTTCAACCTTGATGATTTCGGACAGCATATTCACGTCCAGCAAAGCGGCTGCGCGGGGCAGGAAATCTTTACCGGTTGTAGTAGCTGCTGCCAGGATGTGGCTGTAGCCTTTACCCAGCTCAGCAACCAGTTCACCCATGTTTTCTGCCAGCTGGTGCTCGTAAGCGGCATTATCTGCCAGCAGAACTTTACTGACGCCAGCCACTTTGGCTGCTTCGTCAGCCACCGCGGCACAACCACTGCCTGCGACCAGGACTTCCACATCACCACCAATCTGAGTAGCGGCCGTAATGGTGTTCAGCGTTGCGCCTTTCAGAGTTGCATTATCGTGCTCTGCGATTACTAAAATAGACATGACACTAACCTCTCTTAAAGCACTTTGGCATCGTTTTTCAGTTTATCGACCAGCTCGGCCACGTCGGCAACTTTGATGCCTGCGGAACGTTCTGCCGGCGGAGTGACTTTCACCAGTGACAGAGTGGATGTCATTTCAACACCCAGGTCAGCCGGAGAAGTGACGTCCAGAGGCTTACGCTTGGCTTTCATGATGTTAGGCAGAGAAGCATAACGGGGCTCATTCAGACGCAGGTCAGTGGTCACGATTGCCGGCAGTTTCAGACCGACGGTACGCAGACCGCCATCAATTTCACGGGTTACGTTTACGTTATCCCCGTCAACGACGACTTCTGAGGCAAATGTACCCTGTGCCATACCGGTCAGTGCGCCCAGCATCTGGCCAGTCTGGTTGTTATCGCTGTCGATGGTCTGTTTACCCATCAGTACCAGCTGAGGCTCTTCTTTTTCAACCACACCTTTCAGTAATTTAGCCACAGTCAGAGACTCCAGCTTCTCATCGGTTTCCACCAGGATACCGCGGTCAGCACCCAGAGCGAGGGCAGTACGGATCTGTTCCTGAGAGGCTTTAGGGCCGATAGAAACCACGACGACTTCTGACGCAACACCTTTTTCTTTGAGGCGAACCGCTTCTTCCACTGCAATTTCGCAGAACGGGTTCATAGCCATTTTTACGTTGGTCAGATCTACATCTGAATTATCTGACTTAACGCGAACTTTTACGTTGTAATCGATAACGCGTTTAACAGCGACAAGAACCTTCATAGATTCCTCGTTTTTAACTTAGTGGGTGAATAAAGGGCTGTAACTTACCACGCCGACAAGATGACACAGTCGTTGAGATGACCCTTTCCAGCGGGGCACATTATTGGTGCCTTTCGGTTGAGCGTCAATAGCATAGCCGTATCACCGGTACTTATAGCGGGTATAAGCTACGGTTTTTAAAGTGAATTTAAGTTGCCTATGTATTCTCTGGACGTATAATGCAAAGACAAATTCATACGGGCGTTTGAATTTTTCCTTAACCGGCACCGCCGGGCGCCCTGTGAGTCGGTATTAAAGATAACAGCTCCCACAATAAATGAGGAGATCAATATGCAACGTGATGTAATGGAATATGACGTAGTCATCGTAGGCGGCGGCCCTGCCGGCCTGTCGACGGCCTGTCGTATCAAACAATTAGCCGAAGAAGCCGGCACAGAGCTGTCCGTCTGTCTGGTTGAAAAAGGCTCGGAGGTCGGTGCACACATCCTCTCTGGCGCTGTTATTGAAGACCGGGCACTGACAGAACTCTTCCCGGACTGGAAGGAGATGGGCGCCCCGCTCAACACCAAAGTGACCGGCGATGAGGTCTATTTCCTCACAAGTAATGAAAAAGCAGTAAAAACGCCTCACTTCGCTATCCCCAAACCCATGCACAACGATGGCAACTACATTGTGTCGCTGGGCAATGTTTCCCGCTGGCTGGGCGAGCAGGCTGAGAACCTGGGTGTTGAGATTTATCCTGGTTTCACCGCCGCCGAATACATCGTTGAAGACGGCGTCATCAAAGGTATTGTCACCGGCGATATGGGTGTTGCTGCCGACGGCTCACACAAAGACAGCTATATGCCAGGCATGGAGCTGCGCGCCAAATACACGGTATTTGCTGAAGGCTGCCGCGGCCATCTGGGCAAGCAGCTGATTGCCGAATACAAGCTGGATGAGGGCAAAGATCCTCAACACTACGGCATCGGCATCAAAGAATTGTGGGATATCGATCCGGCCAGGCATGAAGAAGGTCTGGTATTGCACGGCGCCGGCTGGCCGCTGAGCGAATCTGATTCCTCCGGTGGTTTCTTCCTGTATCACGCGGAAGGCAATCAGGTTGTCGTGGGTCTGATCACGGATCTGTCCTACAGCAATCCACACGTCAGCCCGTTCGATGAATTCCAGCGTATGAAGCACCATCCGGTTATCAAACAATACCTGGAAGGCGGCAAGCGCGTATCTTATGGCGCCCGCGCCATTACTAAAGGCGGCCTGAACTGCCTGCCTAAGATGACCTTCCCGGGCGGTCTGGTCGTTGGCTGTGATGCCGGCACACTGAACTTCGCCAAAATCAAAGGCACCCATACCGCCATGAAGAGCGGCCTGATTGCCGCCGAAGAGCTGTTCAAAGCCATTCAGGATGGCCGTGCCAATGATGAAGTGACTGAGTTCACGACGGCATTTGAATCCTCCTGGGCCTGGAAAGAACTGCACCGCAGCCGTAATTTCGGCCCGGCCATGCACAAGTTCGGTACTTTCCTGGGCGGTGCATTCAACTACCTTGACCAGAATATCGTCCCTATGCCGTTCACGCTGCACGACACCCATCCGGATCATGCCATGCTGAAACCGGCGTCTGAGTGCAAAAAGATCAATTATCCGAAACCGGACGGCGTGCTCAGCTTCGCCAAACTGGATTCTGTCTTTATCGGTAATGTGAACCATGCGGAAGATCAGCCCTGCCATTTGAAGCTGGCCGATCCATCCATTCCACTGGAGGTGAACCTGCCGAAATGGGATGAGCCCGCTCAGCGCTACTGCCCTGCCGGGGTGTATGAAATCGTTGAAGAAGACGACGGCAGCGGTAAACGCTTCCAGATCAATGCACAGAACTGTGTTCACTGTAAAACCTGTGACATTAAAGACCCGTCACAGAATATTACCTGGGTAACACCAGAAGGGGCTGGTGGTCCGAACTACCCCAACATGTGATCCGGTAAAAATAAAAAAGGGAGCCTCAGGCTCCCTTTTTTATTTTCTGTTTTGCACTGGATTTGGGCTTATTTTAAGACCCGGCTTCGGGCGCCGTTTTTTCTCTTGCTCTGTCTGCGCCGCCATTTATTCTTCCGCTTTTTTTCAGTCTGCGTCACGGCTGATTAATAATGATAACTGCAGGCAGTATTATCCAATGACAAATACCTCGCCGCCGCTTTTAATACAGACCCCCTGCTCTGTTTCTTCCGCCATGGCAGACAGCTGGTAAAACGCATTACGGGAAAAACGCGCCCACAAATTATGTCGTACATGCACTTCGGGAACGCCCACTCCGTCCAGCTCAGACATCCGCAGCGGATGATCTTTTCCCAACACAAAGGCATCACCGCCGTTTGTCACCACCTGAATACCTTCAGCCTGATGATCAATCAGCTGTACCAGTAACGGCCGGTCCTCAACACGGATACGCCATTTCTCCACCGGCGTCACCAGAAAATAATCATCCCCTTCCTTTTTCAGAATACTGGCAAATAAACGCACCAGCTTTTCGCGCTTAATCGGGTCACCTTCATGCAGCCAGACACCATCTTTACGGATCAGCATATCCATATCGCCGGACAGTGGCGGATTCCATTGTTCAACCGGCGGCTTGCCTACCGGGCCGTCCAGACCTAACTGCTGCTCAATATCTGACAAGGACATAATGTTACGCTCCTGAAATACTTAGAGTCCGCGCTGCCATTCCTGACGCAATGCAATGCGACCTTCCAGCGCCATATCCAACTGAGACAACATCTGCGCCTTATCTTTCCCCAGCGTGCCGCGCAGAGGCAGATAATTTGATGCGTGGTCACTGCGGAATACCGTATCCGTCAATTCCAGGTGACTGATCAGGTTTTTTAATTCAAGAAACAGCTGCAACTGATCCGGAAGCTGGTAATCCCCGCCAAAGCCTTCAACCACACGCTCATCACCCATCGAGTAACTGACAACCAGAGTCGAGAGATACTCAGGCTGAGCTTCGTTCATCAGCAGCGCTGAATTCACGGCATGCTGATCACTGTATTTTACGCCACCCATGCCATTAAGGATCATAACCGACGATTTGATACCGGCCTGTTTTATTTTGAGCAGCGCATCCAGTGTCGATTGCCAGGTTTCGCCTTTATGGATAAATTCCAGTACCTCATCGTCGCCGCTTTCGGCGCCGACGTAAAGAATTCCAAGCCCAAGTGATGCCAGTTCCTGCATATCCTGAAGGGACTTTTTACGGATGTTACGCGGCAGACAATAGGCCCCCACCCGCTTCACCCAGGGCAGATGCTCACGGATTGCCTGCAGAATATTCACCAGTCGCCGTACCGGTAGCACCATGGCATCCCCATCCGCCAGAAAGACTTTTTCAAAACGCGGACCAAGGGCAGCTGCCTGCTTAATTTCAACAATAATTTCTTCTTCCGGGCGGGCACGGAATTTCTTCTGCGGCTGAGTGTACATATCGCAGAATGTACATTTATTCCAGGAGCAGCCGTTGGTCACCTGTAAAATCAGAGACCGGGCTTCGCTGGGAGGACGGAATATGGGTTCGATATATTGGAACATACTCTCTCATCATCTTTTTATAGGTGCGATTTATATAGGTACGGTTTTAATAGGTACGACTTATGGGCACGATTTTATAGATACGATGATACAGCAGCTGACGCTGTTATTCAGGAAGATAAGGCGAAGGAAGAGCGATTGTTGAATGGTGCCCCGGGCCGGAATCGAACCGGCACAGCCATAGGCCGAGGGATTTTAAATCCCTTGTGTCTACCAATTTCACCACCGGGGCATCTTGCCTCAGTTTCGGCGAATGTGGGTCACCGAATAAATGGAGGCGCGAGCCGGAGTCGAACCGGCCTACGTGGATTTGCAATCCAGTGCATAACCGCTTTGCTATCGCGCCTGA
>MDTG01230838.1_pt1 | contig 24693 bp, 18 predicted proteins | sample 811421 | NCBI WGS metagenome assembly MDTG01 (sample SAMN05326645, study PRJNA326480) | marine metagenome | isolation source: seawater | place: Pacific Ocean: South East | collected 2011 | reverse complement strand
GCTTTTGGATATTATGGTGATAAAGATCGAATTGGAACTAATATTCCAATAAAAACTACAGTTACTTTACATTCTATCCGGGAACAGGATTCTATAAACTAAAAAATCTTATTTATTTTTGCTTAAAATTAAAATTTATATAATGAAGAAATTTAGCCTTTTACTTTTAAGTGCTATTGTTTTGGCTTTTACAGCCTGTAAAGACGACTACCCAGATTTAGAAGACGGGATGTACGCTAAGTTTGATACCTCTATGGGGCCTTTTATAGCCGAGCTATATTATGAGCAAACCCCAATTACTGTTGCCAGCTTTGTTTCACTGGCTGAAGGAAACAGCACAATGGTAGACAGTACTTATAAAAACAAAAATTTTTATGATGGAATTATTTTTCACAGAATCATTGATGGTTTTGTTATACAAGGTGGAGATCCTACCGGTACAGGTCGTGGTGGCCCGGGTTACCGTTTCCCTGACGAAACTATCGACAGCTTAAGCCATGAATCTAAAGGTATCCTTTCTATGGCCAATGCTGGCCCAGGAACAAATGGAAGCCAGTTTTTTATTACCCTTGCTCCTACTACAAATTTAGATGGAAGACATACCGTTTTTGGAAAAGTCGTAAAAGGACAGGATGTTGTTGATGCCATAGGCAAAGTAGAAACCGACCCTAGTGATCGACCTGTAAAAGATGTGGTCATTAATTCCGTTGAAATTATTAGGAAAGGGAAATCTGCCAGAAAATTCGACGCGCCTAAGGTTTTTGAAAACGAACTTCAGAAAATTAAAGAAGCTGAAGAAGAAGAAGCCAGAAAACTTGAAGAAGCAAAAGCTGAAAATAAAGCGATGTTCGAAAAATATCAGGACGAAGCTAAAACATTAGATAGTGGATTAGGAATTTATATTCTTAAAGAAGGCGAAGGTCCAAAACCTAAAATTGGGCAAAACGTTGGTGTGGACTATGAAGGTTACTTTACCGATGGTGGTATTTTTGACACCAGCAAAGAAGAGGTAGCAAAAAAATGGGATATCTTCAATGAAATGCGAAGTATGCAGGGTGGTTATGCTCCCCTAAATATTAGTTATGGCCCAGATGCTCCTATGATCGCCGGGTTTAATGAAGGAGTTCAACAAATGAAAGTTGGTGATCAGGCCATTTTATATATCCCAAGCCATTTAGCCTATGGCGAAAGAGGTCGAGGTCCAATCGAACCGAATACCGATTTAGTTTTTATCGTAGATCTGGTAGACATTAAATAAGCTGTTAGCTGTTAGCTAGAAAAACTGCCGGTAAAACGGCAGTTTTTTCGTTTTAATCAGATAATTTTATTTCATTCATCATGAAAAAATTCATCTTAATTGTATTTACCTTTATTGTCTCATCATGCAATCTATTAAACACCAATAACTTCAAGAACGACTATAGGTGGAAAAATAGAAAATTTAAAACTTCTCAAAATGCTAGCCTACAGTTCAAACCTAAACTAATTAAAATCTACGATGATGATTCTTATTTTCTCAAAAAATACTTTAAAACAGATTCACAGGAAATGGTCAACAAATTCAATAAAGAATTAGTAAAAGATCTTGAAAAAGAAATTTCAATTTGTCATCCCAAAATTCAGAATATAAAATTTCAGTAGATACTTTAATTTTTAAAGAAATTGTCAAAAATGAAAATGTATATACCTATAATGAAAGAGAGTTTATAGGTATTTATGAAAGTTATAAGGTAAAATTTAAAATTATTGGTAAAGTAGAATCTAAAGATACCTCAGCTGTCATTGAATCTGATATTAATTTTGAAGCTCAACCACGAGAAGGAATGCTTATCAAAAAATATGTAGCTTACGATAACAAAAATACTAATCTAGACAAAGTATGGAAAAACCTTCTGAACAAATTCAGCTATCGCTGTTACAAATTTATTCAGAAGGAAATCTAATATTCTCTATTTCTTCGGAATATTTTTTAGAATCTCGAGAGTGAAATCCCAAAATTTTTGAGTGGAAGAAATACTTGCTCTCTCGTCTGGAGAATGGGCCCCTTTTATTGTTGGACCAAAAGAGATCATATCCATATCAGGATAATGATTTCCTATAATTCCGCATTCCAACCCTGCATGGCAGGCAGCAATATGAGCCTTTTCACCGTGTTGCTTTTGATAAATTTCATCTAGAATTTTTAAGATCTCGGAAGCTGGGTTTGGCGCCCAACCAGGATATTCGCCAGATTGTTTTACTTTAAACTTGGCCAGCTCAAAACTTGCCTGTAAGCTATGCGCGAGATCACTTTTAGTAGATTCTACAGAAGATCTTGTAAGACACTTAATTTTCGCTTTTCCATTAGCTACAACAACATTAGCGATATTATTGGAAGCTTCAACCAAACCTTCAATCTCGGGACTCATTCTATAAACTCCATTGTGGGCAGATGCAATGGCTTTTATTATCTCCATCTGATCTTCAACCTTCATCAACTTTCCATTAATTTCGGCTTCAGAAATACCTATATCCATATTGGGCTCCAAACTGGCGTATTCTTTTTTAATCTCATCGATCCACATCAGCATTTGTTGCACAAAAAAGTTAGTATCCTCTTTATCAACAACTACAAAAGCTTCGCTTTCACGCGGAATGGCATTGCGTAATCCGCCACCCTGTAATTCAGATACTCGTAATCCAAAATCACGATATGCCGTATATAATAATCTAGCCATTAACTTATTGGCATTTGCAAGTCCTTTGATGATATCCATACCCGAATGTCCACCTTGCAATCCTTTCACTACAATTTTATAACCCACGCTATTATCAGGGATATTTTCTTCTTCATATTCGCGTAAAGCCGTAATATCGATACCACCGGCGCAGCCTATTCCAATTTCATCATCCTCTTCGGTATCCAAATTCAGTAAAATGTCCCCATCTAATAACTCTGGAGAAAGACCTTTTGCCCCGGTCATTCCGGTTTCTTCATCTATTGTAAAAAGTGCTTCGATGGCGGGATGTTGGATATCATCACTTTGCAAAATAGCCATAATTGTAGCGACGCCAAGACCATTATCCGCTCCAAGTGTTGTACCTTCAGCTTTTACCCAATCGCCATCTACATACATTTTTATTCCTTGTGTATCAAAATCGAATTTCGTATCATTATTTTTTTGATGCACCATATCTAAATGGGATTGTAAAACAATGGTTTTTCGATCTTCTAAACCGGTGGTTGCCGGTTTACGTATAACCACATTACCGGTTTCATCCACCTGAGTATCCAGCCCCAAGTTTTCACCAAAGTTTTTAATAAATTCGATTACTCTGTCTTCTTTTTTGGACGCTCTGGGAACTTCGTTTAAATCTGCAAAGTTATTCCAAAGCGCTTTGGGTTGTAAATCCCTTATCTCATCATTCATTTTTATATTTTTTGATGTATTTTCAAAAATAACGCTATTTAACTGAGAATTAAAGACAAGAATTATAATAATATCTTAATTTAGGACTTAAATTAAAAAAGGGGATTTGATCGAATCCCCCTATCAATTTTAAATTAACAATTTATTCAATCTTAATATTAAATATTACGGTGGCCTGAACAAAGTTACCTGGTTCGTACTCGTATACCAGTGCCTGTTGTATAGTATACTTATCTCCTGCAACTGAATGCCCCGGATACTGACCAATTTTAAAATTAAAACTGCTTCCTTCAAATTCGGAATATACCATAGCCGCATCGCCCCAACCAATAACATCTCCAGATTCATCGAACCAATGACCATAACCATTTGCCGTAGTTTCAGCAATCAAATCTCCATTACTGTTTACACCATAAAACTGAATAGAATCACCTAACTCATCTAAAATTTGATTAGGCTGCATTAAAAAAGCCTCTGCTAGCTCTTCAGTATTCAAAGAAATAGTAGCTCCGCTATAATTTTCATTATCCACAGGAAAAGAGACATCATAATTTAAAATTATATTGTGAGGTTCACTATCTTCAGGAAGTGCTATAACTCCTAACATATTGGTTTCAGAAAAAGAAACCTTATATGGCCATTGTTCATCATTCGTATTATCATCATCCCATGCATGCGGTTCATATTCAGTTGGAGCACCGGTAACCACCAACCAAAGATGCGTGGTGTTTTCGGGTACAACAAAAGAAGCCGTGGCTTGATTCTGCTGATTCATCTCACCATAAACTCTGGTTCCGTTTTCTTGTAAAGCAACAAAACCATAACGCCAACCAGCTATCGAAGCGTTTACATTATTAAAGCCAGCTGCATTAGGTAGTCCTGTGAAATCAACACTAATTTGGGTATTAGCATCGGGCACATTTAGCGGAATCACGTTGTAACCTGTAGTTTGAGGAGCATACTCTATGCTTACCATATGGCTGCCATCTGGCTGGGTAGTATACTTATAACGTTGCGCTCCTATATAATCTTCGCCAAAATTTCTCAATTCATCGAAATCCCAGGTTACAAATTTTGTAGCCGCTTCATAAATTTCATTATTAAAATCGCTTAGGCTAATCCCGGTTAATCGCATATAGGCTTGCACAGGATCTTCTGGTTCCTGAGCTTCCCGCCACAAACGACCAATAAAATCCTGACCATGTAAAGAGGTCCAGTAATAATGTATAAAATAACTGGCATATCTATAATCTTCGTGATGAATATGTTTATTATAATTCTGAACATACACATTAAAATCGGCAGTAGTAAAAACCTGTTCTGGATAAGATTGAAAACCCTGCCATTGGGCCGTTTGCTCCCAGAATGTATTTCCTTCATTCCCGCCAAAACCGTATCTAAATCCGTGTCCGTTAGCCAGATCAGCAAACACCTGATACTGAAAGCTGTGACCAATTTCATGAGCGATGGTGTGCCCTACGGGTTGAGCAGTATTGGGACTAATCCATAAAGCGCCAATCGTATCATCGTAACCCGCTCCCGTGGCAAGCCATTCATCCTGATAAAAAAGAAAGATCATCATTTTATACTGATCCAAATTAGAATTCCCTGCATTTGGTTCTGCAAAACCTAATTCTCCAATATTCAGGGCATAAAAATCTTCCGCCCGGGTTAAAAGATCATCAATATCAACACGATATTTTGCTGCTGTATTCACTGATCCCGGATCATTATCGCCATATCCATCTCCCCAAAAAACGATAAAATGTTCAGATTCACGGCTGCGAGTATAAGACCATGTACTTTCTGGATCTTCAAAGTCCATATCGCTAAATTCATTAGGAATATAAACTAAAAGTGCTGATTCATCAGCTGATTGGTTCTCCTCAACTTCTTCAGATGGGACATCTTGTTTGTCTTTTCCTTCAGCCGTTTCTTCAAAAGATTCCTTCGTAGAGCAATTTGTAAGAAATAACGTTAAAACAAAAAATAACCATAGTTTTTTAAGTAATTTCATGAAATAAAATTTTAAGTAGATTATAATTACCACCAATATTATAAAGTAACCTAAATTAAAATTGCTACTATCTTCACCTATACTTCGATTAAATTAACATATAGAGAAAAAGTAGTGTTATATTCCCCGGTTAAAAATCCTATTTTTGAAATTGTGAAAAATAAGTCTCAAATAATTCTGGCTATTTTATTGCCCATTCAAATCGTCCTCATCAAATTATTAGCAGGGAATGAATGGCTAATAGAAAGTTGGTATAGTCGCGGGATTTATCCTTACATCTCCAGAATAATGCGATGGTCACTTGGTATCCTTCCTTTTTCATTTGGAGATCTGTTATATACGATATTGACGGTTTTTATACTCCGATGGTTAGCAAAAAGGATTAAAACACGATTAAAAAAGCCAAAAGAATGGATGCTGGAAATATTGGCAACACTTTCGATCGTATATTTTTGCTTTCATTTTTTCTGGGGATTTAATTATTACCGTTTTCCCCTTCATCAATCTTTAGATATCGATAATGAATATTCTAAGGAAGAGCTTGTGCTGCTTACAGAAAAACTAATTGAACAATCCAATAAAATTCACCTTGAAATTGTCCAAAATGACACTGTAAAAGTCGACATACCCTATTCGAAAGAAGAAATTTTTGACATTACCGTCCAAGGTTATGACCATATAAAAAAAGATTTTCCCGAATTAACATACGAGGGACGAAGCTTAAAAAGATCGCTTTTTAGTTGGCCTTTAACCTACATGGGATTTAATGGCTATTTAAACCCATTTACAGCAGAAGCTCAGGTTAACACCACTATCTTACCCTTTAAAATTCCCACTACAGCAAGCCATGAAATTGGTCACCAGCTAGGTTTTGCAAAAGAGAACGAAGCCAACTTTATAGCCTGTCTTGTAACGATTAACCATCCCGACCCTTTTTTTAGGTATTGCGGATTTACCTTTGCTCTTCGTTATTGTTTGGCAGAACTATTTAGAAGAGATCAAGAAGTGGGCGAAGCATTAATGAAAAAGCTACATCCCGGAATTTTAAAAGACTACCAGGAAGTTGAAGATTTCTGGCTTCAACATCAAAACCCGCTAGAACCTTTGTTTCAGGCTTTTTACAATCGTTTTCTTATTGTTAATAATCAACAGGATGGTTTACGAAGTTATAGTTATGTGGTTGCTCTTCTCGTTAATTATTATAAAAACACAGAAAATGCATTTTAAAAGCATTAAGATTTTATTAATTTTTTCTTAATTTTCTCCTTTTTATAAATTAAATCACATTTTTAACCAAACCCCTAACATTTATGAAATATAAATTTCTACTATGTTTTTTATTTCTGGGAATTGTTAATTTACCTGCCCAGGAATATTTCCCCACAAACTCGGGAGTTAAAACAACCAACACTAATTACACTGTATTTAAAAATGCAAATATTCATGTAGACCCCACCTCTACTATCGAAAAAGGAATGTTTGCAATTCAAAATGGAAAAATTACTGCAGTTGGTAAATCCATCTCTATTCCTAAAAATAGCGTAATTATCGATCTGGATGGCAAAGACATTTATCCTTCTTTTATCGATCTTTACAGCGAACTGGGAATTAAAAAACCAGAACGTGAATCTGGCTTTGGACGATCGGGACAATATGAAGCAAGCCGTGAAGGTTTTTATTGGAATGATCATATTAGACCGGAGCAAAATGCGGTAGAAAGCTTCAGCTATGATCCTAAAGAAGCGGGTAAATATCATAGTGGCGGATTTGGAGTTGTAAACACGCATATTCCGGATGGTATTATTCGCGGAAGTGGCGTTTTAGTAGCGCTAAACCCTAATGGTACCGAGGGCGATCGAATCTTAAAAGATCGTTCCGCCCAATATTTATCATTCGATAAAAGTGTAAAATCTCAGCAATCTTATCCTTCTTCTGTCATGGGAGCTATGGCTTTGATAAGACAGGTGTACTTAGATGCAAAATGGTATGGAAATGGAAATGCGACTAATAAAGATCTTGCTTTAGAAGCGGTAAACAGCAACCAAAACCTTACCCAAATTTTCACAACAGATAATCTTTTAGACGAGTTAAGAGCTGCTAAAATAGGTAATGAATTTGGTATTGAATACACCATTCTGGGTAGTGGTTTTGAATATGAAAAGTTAGATGAAATTAAAGCATCTGGTGCCACATACATAATCCCTATAAGCTTTCCTGCAGCTTACGATGTTGAAGATCCTTTTATGGCGGAATATTTAAGCCTTGCTGAAATGAAAAGATGGAATCAGGCGCCAGCTAATTTAAAAATGCTTGCAGAAGCCAATGTGCCATTTACCATCACAACAAAAGGCGTGGATCCTGCAAAAGAATTTAAGGAAAACCTGCTAAAAGCAATAGAATACGGACTTTCTAAGGAAGATGCACTTGCCGCATTAACTATAACCCCGGCTAAAATCATTGGCCAGTCTGGAAAACTGGGAGAGATTAAGAAAGGAGCCTTAGCCAACTTCATTATAACCTCTGGCGATTATTTTGAAAAAGATACCAAAATCTTCGAAAATTGGGTTCAGGGAGAAAAAGCCGTTATCAATACAATGAATACGACAGATATTACCGGTAAATACGATCTTGAGCTAGATGGCAAAACTTACACTTTGGATATCGCCGGTTCTGCCGAGAAGCCAAATGCAAAACTCGAAACCAAAGATGTTAAACTGGGTTCCAAGCTAAGTTTTGAAGACAATTGGATGAGTTTGCTAATTTCTTCTCCAGATACTACTAAAACGGAATTCATCAGATTATCGGCCAATGTGCCTTCAGCATCAGATAAGATTAGCGGTAAAGCAATCTTACCAAACGGAGACACTACCGTTTTTACAGCAACCAAACAATCTTCAGCAAAAAAATCAGATAAAGACAAAAAAGAAGAAGAAGAAAGTAAACATCCAGAGGTTTTACCGGTTACTTTTCCTAATGAGGCTTATGGTTTTGAAAAAATGCCAGAAGCCAAAGATATCCTCTTCAAAAATGCCACTGTTTGGACAAATGAAGAACAAGGTATTATGGAAAATGCCGACGTTCTCGTAAAAAAAGGAAAAATCGCTAAAATTGGTAAAGATTTAAGGGCAGGTGGCGCGAGCGTTGTAGATGCTACAGGAAAACATTTAACTTCTGGCATCATAGACGAGCATTCACATATCGCCCTTTCTTCCATTAATGAAGGCGGTCATAATTCTTCGGCTGAAGTTAGTATGGAAGATGTAATAGACCCATCCGACATTGCGCTTTATCGTGATCTTGCAGGTGGTGTAACTACGGCTCAATTACTGCATGGTTCTGCCAACCCTATTGGTGGAAGATCCGCAATCGTACGTTTAAAATGGGGAGCTTCTGCCAATGATATGATTTTTGAGGACTCTCCTAAATTCATAAAATTTGCTTTAGGTGAAAACGTAAAACAATCCAACTGGGGAAGCGGTAATCGTTTTCCGGTAACCAGAATGGGGGTAGAGCAGGTGTTTACAGATTACTTTGGTCGCGCTAAAGAATATATGAAAAATAAAGAAACAAATCCCGATTCTTATCGTAAGGATATCGAAATGGAAACGCTTGCTGAAATTTTACGTGACGAAAGATTTATTAGCTGCCACTCTTATGTGCAAAGTGAAATCAATATGCTGATGAGTGTCGCTGATAGCATGGATTTCAGGATTAATACTTTTACACATATTCTTGAAGGATATAAACTTGCCGACAAAATGGCTGCACGTAATATAGGTGGCTCTACCTTTTCAGACTGGTGGGCGTATAAATATGAAGTCGAAGACGCCATTCCATACAACGCTGCAATTATGAACAGCCAGGGGGTGACAGTTGCTATTAATAGTGATGATGCAGAAATGAGTCGTCGTCTTAATCAGGAAGCAGCTAAAACCATGAAATATGGTGGGGTTTCTGAAGAAGAAGCCTGGAAATTTGTAACCTTAAATCCTGCCAAACTACTTCATATAGACGATAAAGTTGGTAGTATTAAAGAAGGTAAAGATGCCGATTTAGTGCTTTGGAGCGATCATCCATTATCAGTATACGCTAAGCCTGAAAAAACAATGATTGAAGGCGTTGTTTATTTTGATATCGAACGTGATAAAGCGATGAGAGAAAAATTACAAAAACAAAAAAGTGAGCTTATCACGCAAATGCTTCAGGCAAAAAACAAGGGAATGAAAACACAGCCCATTGTTAAGAAAGAGAAAATTGAAGCACACTGTGACACCATGGAAGCAATCCGATAAAAATTCAGAAAATGAAATTATTTAATATCACATATATACTTGCATTTATTTCTGTTTTAGGATTAAATGCACAACAAATGCCAGCTGCCAAGCAATCTGAAGCCGTTAGCATCTTAGGTGCAACCGCACATATAGGCAATGGCGAAATTATAGAAAACAGTCTTATTATTTTTGAAGATGGAAAAATCACTAAAGTTGGTGACGCAGCTGCAGCGGCTTCTCAAGCCAAAGGCGAAATTATTAATGCGGAAGGGAAACATATTTATCCAGGGTTTATAGCTCCTAATGCTACGCTAGGTCTGGTGGAGATCGATGCCGTTAGAGCTACAGACGATGAAGATGAAATTGGTGAAATGCTGCCACATATTCGTAGCCTGATCGCTTATAATGCAGAAAGTCAGGTTACCGAAACAATGCGGCCAAACGGAGTTTTACTAGGGCAGATCGCACCAAGAGGCGGATTTATTTCTGGTACTTCATCTATCGTACAGTTTGATGCCTGGAACTGGGAAGATGCCGCTGTTAAAACAGACGATGGTTTGCATATTAACTGGCCAAACAGTGTTCGCCGCGGTCGCTGGTGGATGGGCGAAGATCCCGGGATAAAACCTAGTAAAGAATATCAGGAAAATATCATAAAATTGAAAAGCTTTTTTGCTGAAGCTAAAGCCTACCTGGCAGGAGATAGAAAAGAAAGCAACCTTCCTTATCTTGCGATGGAAAGCGTTTTTAACGGTGATAAAAAAGTATATATTCATGTAAATGGAGAAAAAGAAATACTTGATGTTATTCAATTTAAAAAAGATGAAAAACTGGATGATCTTGTGATTGTTGGTGCCTATAACGCATTAAAAGTTGCAGATGAACTTAAAGCCAATAACATTGCGGTTTTAACAGGTAGACCACATAGTTTACCAAATCAGGATGATGACGACTATGATTTACCCTACAAATTAGCAGCCGAATTATCAAAAAAAGGGATTCTTGTAGGGATTGAAGGCAGTGGTAGCATGGAGCGCATGAATTCCAGGAACTTACCTTTTTATGCCGGTACGGCAGTGGCTTACGGTCTTGACAAAGAAGAGGCTTTAAAACTAATCACCAGTAACACCGCTAAAATCCTTGGAATAGATGAGTTTGCCGGTACATTAGAAGAAGGTAAGGACGCTACACTTTTTATTAGTGAAGGCGATGCCTTGGATATGAGGACCAATATTCTTACTAATGCTTTTATTCAGGGAAGAAAAATTAGTCTTGATACCAGACAAACCAAACTTTGGAAGCGTTATATGGAAAAATATGAAAGACAGGAAGCAGAAGAATAACCTGTAAAACTACCATTAAACTCAAACAAAAGCTGCTCAACATTGGGCAGCTTTTTTTAGTATTTTTGCATTTATGAATACAATAATTTCCAGCACTCAAAATAAACGCATTAAACACCTATTACAGCTTCAGGATAAATCCAGAAATCGTAGAAAAGAAAGTCAATTTGTAGTTGAAGGTCTACGGGAAACCGGTCTGGCACTTCAGGGAGGTTTTAAACTCCTGGAAGTCTATTTTTGTCCGGATTTTTTTTCTGAAAATGAATTTAAATCAATCCCCGATTTTGAACATGCTGACGCCGAAATTATCGAGATATCTTCGGAAGTATATCAAAAACTAGCCTATCGCACAAGCACCGAAGGTGTAATTACGGTATTTGCTTCAAAAGAAAACGCTCTGCAAAAGCTGAATTTTAGCCATAATAATCCGCTTATTTTAGTAGCTGAAGCCCCTGAAAAACCTGGAAATATTGGAGCGCTACTTAGAACCGCTGATGCGGCGAATGTTGATGCGGTTTTAATTGCTAATCCAAAAACCGATCTGTACAATCCCAATATTATTCGATCTAGTGTAGGTTGTGTTTTCACCAATAAGATCGCTATAGGAACCACTTCGGAAATCATCAAATTTCTTCAACACAAAAATATTGCTATTTATGCCGCTGCTTTACAGGCTTCAGAAATTTATACTAAAATAGATTTTACAAAAGCATCGGCCATTGTTGTAGGCACTGAAGCAACCGGACTTAACCAGGAATGGCGGGAGGCAGCAACACAAAATATTATTATCCCAATGAACGGAGCCATTGATAGTATGAACGTTTCTGTGGCTGCCGGAATTCTTATTTTCGAGGCAAAAAGACAACGATCATTTTCGTAGATTCGGCATTTAATTTGCTATTCAATTTTAAAAACTCTCAATTTGAATCCTGAAACTTTATTTTACATTATTGTCGTGCTCATTTTGGCCGACTTTATTTTCGATAAAATATTGGATACCCTAAATGCGCGTCATTTTGATGACCCAATTCCAGCCGAATTGTCTGATGTTTACGACCGGGACGAGTACGAAAAATCACAACGCTATAAAAAAGAAAACTATAAATTTGGAATCTTAACTTCTGGTTTTTCGCTTGTTTTAACTTTAGGCTTTTTATTTCTGGACGGTTTTGAATGGGTAGACAATATCGCCAGGGGATTTTCGGATAATGAAACTATAATTTCCCTTATTTTCTTTGGAATTATTATGATTGGAAGCGATATCCTTACCACGCCTTTCTCCTACTACGCTACTTTTGTAATCGAAGAAAAATATGGTTTTAATAAAACTTCAAAATCTACTTTTTTTGTGGATAAATTAAAAGGATGGCTATTAATGTTACTTCTTGGTGGTAGCATCTTGCCCCTTATCGTTTGGTTTTATCAATTTGCCGGATCAGATTTTTGGTGGTATGCCTGGATATTAGTTGCTGTTTTTTCCATATTTCTAAATATGTTTTATGCGAAACTTATTGTACCATTGTTTAATAAGCAAAGTCCACTTGAAGATGGTTCATTAAGAACCAAAATCGAAGACTATGCTAAAAGTGTTGGTTTTAAATTAGATAATATTTTTATTATCGATGGCTCTAAAAGAAGTACCAAAGCCAATGCTTATTTCTCTGGTTTCGGAACTGAAAAAAGGATTACGCTTTTCGATACCTTGGTGAATGATTTAGAAGAAGAGGAAATTGTTGCGGTACTTGCACACGAAGTTGGGCATTATAAAAGAAAACATATCATCTTCAATTTGGTAGCTTCTGTTTTAACGACCGGTTTCACACTCTGGCTACTAAGTTTATTTGTAGGTAATCCATTATTATCACAAGCTTTAGACGTAGAAATACCAAGCTTTCACATTGGTTTGATCGCCTTCGGAATTTTATATAGTCCCATTTCAGAAATAACGGGACTAATGATGAACCTGATCTCCAGAAAATTTGAGTATCAGGCAGATAATTACGCAAAAGAAACCTACAACGCCAAAGATTTAATTAGCAGTTTAAAGAAACTCAGCAAAAACAGTTTAAGTAATCTAACGCCACATAAAACTTATGTCTTCTGGCATTATTCACATCCCAGCCTTTTACAGCGCTACCGGAATTTGATGAATTAAGTAAGAAAAGGGGATTTTGGCGAGAAAAAAATTGCAGAACGAGCTTTTAGAATATAGAGAAAAGAGAGAGAAGAGAAATAACATGCTACAGGCAGAAAGCAGGATGAAATTAATTTTAAGTGGCTATACATTGTAAACCGCAAAGTGTAACTGTATATTGAAAAAAGACTTCTGCATTTCACTTAGGACAAAACTTTAAACCTTAAACTTTTCAACTTGGAACGCTACGGTCATTAGACAATCCAGATAGTTATCGGGAGGGATGTTTTTTAATTTGAAAGTTAGAAGTTAGTTCGATGGCTGTTATAGTTGTAAAAAAATTTTTTGAATTTACCGGAAGCTAAAGTATTAATAATCATCGCTAACTGATTACTGATAAGTGCTAATTGCAATGTAGTTATTGCTAATTGATTTTTGTTTATGTATTTTTAAAATATGACAGAGGCAGCTATAGAAAAGGAAAATAAAGAAATCGCACAGCAGTACAAAGAACTGCTAAGGATTAGCTATCAAACCTTAACCGATGAGGACAAGAAACTCATCCGATCGGCGTTTGATACCGCTGTTGATGCACATAAAGATCAGCGTCGAAAATCTGGTGAAGCGTATATTTTTCATCCCATTGCAGTGGCAAAAATCGTAGCTTCGGAAATTGGTCTGGATGCCACATCTATCGCTGCTGCCCTACTCCATGATGTGGTTGAAGATACCTCTTACACCCTCGATGACCTGGAAAGAATGTTTGGGGAAACCGTTGCTAAAATCGTAGACGGGCTTACAAAGATTTCAAGTCTAAAAAAAGATAAGGATGTTTCTCTACAGGCAGAGAATTTCAGAAAAATGCTCCTTACGCTAAATGATGATATTCGGGTAATTATTATCAAAATTGCAGATCGCTTGCATAATATGCAAACCATGGATGCCATGCGCAGGGATAAGCAGTTAAAAATCGCTTCAGAAACACTTTATATATATGCTCCGTTAGCGCATAGAATCGGATTATACAACGTAAAAACCGAACTTGAAGACTTAGGGTTAAAATATACCGAACCTGAAGTTTATCAGGATATTTTAACCAAAATTAAAGAAAGTAAAGAAGAACAGGATGCTTATATCAATGAGTTTTCTAAAATCATTCAGGATTCTCTAGATAAGGAAAACCTAAATTACGAAATAAAAGGGCGACCAAAATCCATTTTTTCGATACGTCGCAAAATGAATGCGCAAAACATCAGTTTTGACGAAGTTTACGACAAATTTGCGATTCGTATTATCTATAAAAGCGATCAGGCCAACGAAAAATTCCTGGCCTGGAAAATCTACTCTGTAGTAACCGATCATTTTAGACCCAACCCCACCCGTTTGCGTGATTGGATCTCTTCGCCCAAATCTACGGGATACGAAGCCTTGCACATTACCGTAATGGGACCAAAAGGTCGTTGGGTAGAAGTGCAAATTCGTAGTGAGCGAATGCACGAAATTGCCGAAAAAGGTTATGCAGCACATTATAAATACAAAAATGCCGACGAAAAGGAAGAACAGGGTATCGAAGAATGGTTAAACCGGCTGCAGGAAGTTCTAGAAAACCCTACGGTAAATGCCGTGGATTTTGTAGAACAATTTAAACTGAACTTATATTCTAAAGAAATATTTGTGTTCACACCTCAAGGAGATTTAAAATCTCTGCCAAAAGGTTCTACACCACTCGATTTTGCCTTTAGTATTCATACAGAAATTGGCACACACACCCGTGGAGCACGAGTAAATAACAAATTGGTTCCGCTAAGTCATGTTTTAAAAAGTGGTGATCAAGTAGAGATCATTACCTCAGATAGCGCTAAACCAAACATCAACTGGTTGGATTATGCCAATACCGCAAGGGCCAGGGCTAAAATAAAATCTTCTTTAAAAGACGAGAAAAAGCAAATTGCGGAAGAAGGAAAAGCTGTTTTAACAAGGAAGCTCAGAGCGCAAAAAATTCCTTTTAGCGAAAAAACGGTAAATGAGCTGGTAGCCCATTTTCATTTAAAAACAAGTCTGGATTTGTTTTATCGTGTGGGTATTGGAAAAATAGATAACCAGGCACTAAAAGAATTCGCAGCCTCCCGAAGCAATGCGCTGGTGAGTTACATTAAACGAAAAATAAGCAAAAAACCAGAAGTTAACCACGATCTTAATAAAGATGAAATTACCGCAAATTATGACCAGTTAGTTTTTGGAAAGGAAGAAGACGAGTTGGGCTATAAACTGGCTAATTGCTGCAACCCTATTCCGGGAGATGATGTTTTTGGCTTTGTAACTGTAAATGAAGGAATAAAGGTACATAAGATAGATTGCCCCAATGCTATACAATTACAGAGCAATTATGCTTATCGTATTATTCAGGCTAAATGGGTAGATAGCTCTCAGCAAGATTTTAAAGCTGTCATTAAATTAAATGGAATAGATAATATTGGTCTTGTTAGCGATGTTACCCGTGAAATATCGAGTAATATGCATGTTAATATGAAGAATATTAATTTTGAAAGTGACGACGGAATTTTTAGTGGGCGTATTACCGTGGTCGTTAAAAACAATGATATTTTGACAAAAATTATAAATAGACTGAAAAAAATTAACGGGATAGATAAGGTTACCCGTGAATAATCGCATACCTTTGTGCGGCAGTAAAAAATTATGAGTAAAAAAGTTGTAAATAAGAACGACCAGGCAGTAGTTAAAAACGTATTTACCAAGTTTTTGGAAGATAAAGGGCACCGAAAAACCCCTGAACGTTTTGCTATTTTACAGGAAATCTATGATAATGATGAGCATTTTGATATTGAATCTTTATATATCAAAATGAAAAATAAAAAGTATCGTGTTAGTCGTGCTACATTATACAATACCATCGAGTTATTATTAGAATGTGGACTGGTACGTAAACATCAATTTGGGCAAAATCAGGCGCAATATGAAAAATCCTATTTCGACAGACAGCACGACCACATCATTCTTACCGATACTGGCGAAGTGATCGAGTTTTGCGATCCAAGAATTCAATCCATTAAACAAACCATAGAAGAAGTGTTTGATATCAAAATAGACAAACATTCTTTATATTTTTACGGCATTAAAAAATCAACTAATTAAGTATAATTTTCATGGCGGTAGATTTACTACTCGGGCTTCAATGGGGAGACGAAGGCAAAGGAAAAATTGTTGACGTATTCACCACTAAATATGATATTATTGCTCGTTTTCAGGGCGGTCCCAATGCAGGACATACTTTAGAATTCGACGGGCAAAAACACGTATTACACACCATCCCTTCGGGAATTTTTCACGAAAACACCGTAAACCTTGTGGGTAACGGAGTAGTGATCGATCCTGTAATTTTTAAAAGAGAACTAGATAATCTGGCAAAACATAATGTAGATTATAAAAGCCGATTATTAATTTCAAGAAAAGCACATTTAATATTACCTACACATCGATTATTAGATGCAGCTTCTGAAGCTTCTAAAGGTAAAGCCAAAATAGGTTCTACCCTTAAAGGAATTGGTCCTACTTATATGGACAAAACCGGAAGAAACGGAATTAGAGTAGGTGATTTAGAATTAGACGACTGGAAAGAACGCTACCAAAACCTTGCAGATAAGCATGTAAAAATGATCGATTTTTACGATGCAGATGTACAATATGATCTTGGCGAGTTAGAGAAAGAATTTTTTGAAGCGGTTAAAACCTTAAAATCACTTCAGTTTATCGATAGTGAAGAATACTTACAACAAGCCCAGGCTAGCGGTAAAACTATTCTAGCTGAAGGTGCACAGGGATCTCTTTTAGACATTGATTTTGGCACTTATCCGTTTGTTACTTCTTCAAATACTACAGCTGCCGGAGCCTGTACTGGACTTGGCGTTTCTCCAAGACAAATTGGTGAAGCTTTTGGTATTTTTAAAGCTTATACAACCCGTGTTGGTAGTGGCCCGTTCCCTACCGAACTTTTTGACGAAGTTGGAGAAACAATGGGACGAGTTGGTAACGAATTTGGAGCAACTACAGGGAGACCCAGAAGATGTGGCTGGCTGGATCTAGTAGCACTTAAATATGCCGTACAGGTTAATGGGATTACCCAGCTTATCATGATGAAAGGTGATGTTTTAAGTGGTTTTGATACTTTAAAGGTTTGTACCTCTTATAAATATCGCGGAGAAGAAATAAAACATCTTCCTTACAATATTGAAGAGCAAAATGTATCTCCGGTTTATACCGAACTAAAAGGATGGTCTGCAGATCTTACCGGAATGACAGAAGCTTCGCAACTTCCAAAAGAGTTTAATGATTATGTAGCCTTTTTGGAAAAAGAACTGAATGTACCAATTTCTGTAGTCTCCGTAGGTCCTGATAGAACCCAGACAATTACAAGAAAATAGATCAATATTTTATCGATTTTGATATAAAAAAAAGGCTGTTTTTCAACAGCCTTTTTTCGTACACTTATAAGTAAAACCAATTTAATTAATTATCATTGGTTACGATGAAATTAGTGGCAATAGCATTTACTTCATCCATAGTTAAAGGCTCATCAAAAGCTTCAGTAACTGCATCGTTGCCTCCTACTGCACTAAAATCTACACTAGAAAGATCAAATCCTCCAATAGTTAGATTTTCTTCACCTGCGTAAATTGCATTAAAAGCATCAGGTAAAGTATTATTGTTTTGGGTTATCCATCCTTTTTCACCTCTCATCCTTCTTACCTGAGAAGCATGACGAGCTTCTATAGAATGAATTTGAAGTGCATACGTCAATAAATCATTATTATCGATTAATGCCCCGGCCTGTCCTTTATAAGCTCTTACTCCAGTATCTTCAAATCCCTGAGCTAAAGCCATAAATGTTGCGTAATTGCTAAAAGTATCTAAGTTAAGTCCTTTTCCTGTAAAATCAAATTCTGGCTCTGCGATGGCATCATCTCCAAGAGCTGCAACAAGAAAATCAACATGGTCACTTTCATGCTCTGCAATTAAACCAAAAACATCTCTATCTTCTTCCGGAATTAATCCATCGGTATCCAGCCCCATTTGATAGAAATTTCTTTCTAAATATTCTAAAGTTAAAGCAAAATTAAGCACATCTGTTGGAGACGCCTGAAAAGCAGCTGCAGCCATATTCATTGTAGCTGCTTTTGTTTTATTGCTTGTCGCTGCTAATCCAAATGGAATAGAAGCTAAAGCAGCTCCTTTTCCAAAGTTCTTCATTTTTTTAAACGAATCTTTTCTTGAGGTCTTTGCATTTAAAACCTCCTCGTTAGATAACTTATCTAATAATTTTATAAAACTCATAATTTTTTCTTTTAAGTTGATTATTCAGTTGGTAAATTGTTTGCAGTGAAAGGTGTTTGAACTACACCCAATCCAACTACGGCTTCTAAAATTTCAGAAGGCGCTTGTGCTTTATCATAAGCTAATCCAGATCCTCCCAAATCAACCAATACGTCATTTCTGGCAAAATCCGTAGACCCTGGATTAATCAGGTCTGCAATAGCAGAAGCATGTCTCGCTTCAACAGATACGATTTGCCCAGCTACAAGTAAATAATCAGCATTCGAAATTAATTTACCCGCTCCATTATATGCTGAAACTCCGGTATCTTCTAGTAATAATGCAGTATTTAATACTGAGGTTCTGTCGCTAAAATCAACATTTGCTTCACTGAAGTCAAATTCCAACTCAGGAATAACCATATCCTCATCGACAACAGAATTCAAGGCCGTTCTTAAAACTTCTCTATGAATTACCTCATGGTTTCGAAGATCGGTCATGATTGTTTTTTCTTCATCAGAAGCGCCTGCAAAATAATCACCATCTAACACCATTTGATAAAATGCTGCCTCTAGTTGTTCTAAAGCTAAAGCATAATTAAGAATACCAACATCTCCACTTCCTAAATCAAAAGCTTCTGGATCTGGGTCTGGTGTAGGTTCTGGTTCCGGTTCCATTCCTGGATTAAAATCATCATCCTCACTACATGCATATAGTAGAGTTGATCCAGCAAATGCCAAACCGCTCATTTTAATAAATCTTCTTCTGGAATTTCCCTGACCTTTTTTGTCTCCGAATTCCACCTTAACAACTGGTTTTTTCATAATTAAATCTTATTAGTTTACGTTAAACATACGGAGCGAATTGCACTTTGGATTTTTTTAATTCGTTAATATTTTACTAAAGCGATTTTCGAAATCTTAATTATTCCTAATTTTTAGAAATAATTCTTATCCGTTAAGAAATAATTTAGCAATGTTTACCGCTCTATTTTGAGATTATGTAAATTTCAAAGGTTATAATACCGACAAAACTTGCATCAAGCGATCCAATCATTTTCGCTATTTTTGCATAAATTTTTGACTATTGAAAAGCTTCTTATATATAGTATTCTTATTACTTAGCCTCCCGTACGTAAATGCGCAAGAAAATAATAGCGGCCGAAAAATCGATTATGAGAACGATCGGCAGTATAGAGACGAAGAAAAATATCCGGGTGCTTTAGTAATGAGTAAAGTAAATAACCAGGTTCATTTTATACATCAGGGAATAGAAGTATGGTGTAATAATGCTGTGTTTTACGAAAGTGATAATTTTTTTAAAGCTTATGGCGAAGTTAGAATGAAACAAGGCGATACCGTTAGTATGAATAGCGATTATGCTGAATATAACGGTAATACCCAATTTGCTTTCGCAAGTGGCACGGTAAAAATGAAACGTCCACAAACAACCTTAGAAACAGACTCTTTATTTTTTGACCGTATAAAACAAGAAGCTTATTATAGAAGCGGGGGAAAAGTTACCGATACTGCCAGTGTACTAACCAGCACTATTGGAAGGTATTATTTTGAAGAAGATAAATACACCTTTTTATCAAATGTAAAAATTACAAATCCCGATTATATCGTAAATTCAGATCATATTGATTTTTATTCTGAAAGCGGTCATGCCTACCTTTATGGCCCATCAACCATAGTGGGAGAAGAAAGTACGGTTTATTGCGAACGCGGTTTTTATGACACTCGGGGTGATACCGGTTACTTTGTAAAAAACTCAAAAATAGATTACGATAACCGCACGGTATTGGGAGACAGCCTTTATTTTAATCGCAATACAAGTTTTGCTTCGGCTACCAATAATATTCAGGTAATCGATACGGCAAATAATAGCAAAGTCACGGGACATTATGCTGAAGTTTTTCGAGAAAAAGATTCGGTAATTATAACTAAATGGCCTGTAGCAGCCAGTCTTCAGGATCAGGATTCGGTTTTTATCCACAGTGATACACTACTAGTTACCGGTAAACCTGAAAATCGTATCCTTCGCGGTTTTTATGATGTTAGAATGTACAAAAATGATATGAGCGGTAAAAGTGATTCCATTTTTGTAGATCAACAAGCGGGTATTACCAGACTCATTAATATTAATCCGGGAGAAAATTCGGCAACTTCAGTAAAAAGGAATCCGGTGTTATGGTCTGGCCTAAATCAAATGACTGGAGATACCATTCAGCTTATAAGCAATAAGGAAACAGAGCAATTAGACAGCTTAAGAGTTTTTAATAACGCTTTCCTCATCAATAAGGATAGTATTGAAGGTTATAATCAAATTAAAGGCCAATTACTAATCGGACTATTTGAGGAAAATGAGCTCTATAAGGTGAATATTGATAAAAATACAGAAACTTTGTATTACAGCCGCACCGAAAATAAAGATCTTATAGGGATCAATAAAACGCTATCGAGCAGAATTGAAGTTTATTTTAAAGAACGGCAGATCGAAGATGTATATTATTACCAGGCGGTTGATGGAAATTTAAAGCCTGAAGAGCAAGTATTAAAAAGTAATCGAACCTTGCAAGGTTTTAACTGGCGTGGCGACGAAAGACTGGAAAAAAAACAAGATTTGTTTAAAGGTAAGGTGCCTCCTGAATTGGTCAAAATTCAGGGAATCCCATTACCTGAACCTATTGATGATTTCTTTGATGAACGTGAAGATGGTGATATGCTGTTAAATGAAAACTCCAGGTTACAACCACAAGACCTAAAAGATAAGACACAGGACAGCATTCCCTCTGTACAATCGACAATTCCGCAGGGAGTTCAGGTAAATCCTGTTTCCGAGAGCTCATCTGAAGGAATCAAAGCATCTCAAATAAAAGCGGAAACTAAAAAAGATAGCCTTGAATCTCCAAATGCCTCCCCTAAAATTGAATAAAGATTTTTTAAAATATCAGGCACAAACAACGCCACACCCTCTAGGCTTAGAGGTTATTGATGCCAAGGGATCTTATATTTATACCTCAGATGGGCAAAAACATCTGGATTTTGTAGCCGGTGTTTCGGCTACAAGTTTAGGACATTGCCATCCTGCAGTAATCACTGCGATAAAAAAACAGGCCGATAAATATTTGCATGTGATGGTTTATGGGGAATATGCCCAGGCTCCTGCTGTAGATTTTTCGAAACTTTTAGCAAAAAGCCTTCCTGATCCTTTAAATAAAGTATACCTGGTAAACTCTGGCACAGAAGCAATTGAGGGTGCTTTAAAATTAGCCAGACGTGCTACGGGCAGAACAGAAATACTGGCGGCTAAAAATGCCTATCATGGGAATACCATGGGTTCTTTAAGTTTAATGAATTTTGAGGAACGCCAAAAACCATTTAGACCGCTAATTGGTGATGTTGATTTTATTGAATTTAACAATGACGATAATTTAAACCGCATCACAAAAAAGACAGCTGCGGTTATTTTAGAAACCATTCAGGGTGGTGCTGGTTTTATTGAACCCCAGAATGATTATCTAAAAAAAGTAAAAGACCATTGCGAAGCAGTAGGCGCCTTGCTGATCTTAGATGAAATTCAGCCTGGTTTTGGACGAACCGGAAAATTATTTGGTTTCGAAAACTATGATGTTGTTCCAGATATAATGGCTATAGGAAAAGGAATGGGCGGTGGCTTACCGGTAGGTGCTTTTGTAGCATCAGAAAAATTGATGGATTTACTTGCTGATCATCCAAAAATGGGACATATCACCACTTTTGGCGGTAATCCATTGGTGGCAGCGGCCTGTCATGCCACCTTGAAAACCATCCTGGAAACTGAATTAATGGCAGAAACCTTAGAAAAAGAAAAACGCTTTAGAGAATTGCTCATTCATCCTTTAATTACAGCAGTAAGAGGAAAAGGATTAATGCTCGCAGCTATTGTCGAATCAGAGGATATAGCTAATCAGGTCATCATAAATTGTAAAGAAAAAGGACTAATATTATTCTGGCTGCTATTCGAAAAAACAGCTATAAGAATTACGCCGCCGCTAACTATTTCTATTGAAGAGATTGAAGAAGGTTGTGGCATTATAATTGACGTTTTAAATAAAATAAAAAACAAAGCTTAGGTTGTTGATTACTTTGTTAACAACAATTAAAGCATCTGCGATACTCGGTTAAATCCTTTTTTAACTTTAGTAAAGTAGCAATCCAGTAACAACTTGCTTATGCAGTTAAGTCATAACGAAGATAACAATTTCTCGCTTTCACGTTTCGAATCAATGCTTAAGACCAATGATGTTTTATTCTTTGATTCTAACGAATTCGAAAATATTATTCATCATTATTTAGAAATCGGAAAGATAAATCTTGCTAAAAAGGCCGTTAAATTAGGGCTTTCTCAGCATCCATCGTCTATCAACCTTAAACTTCTTAAAGTTGAAATTCTTGTTTTTGAAGATAAATTAGATCTTGCCGATGGTTTATTGGCCGAAGTGCAGGATTTAGAAGCTAACAACGAAGAGGTATATATTCAGAAGGCGCAAATCTTTTCGAAACGTGATGAACATCAACAGGCAATCAAAGTTTTAGAACTAGCTTTAGATGTTACAGATGAAGCTGCTGAAATCTACTCAATGATTGGTATGGAATATCTTTTTCTTGAAGATTTTGAGAATGCCAAGATCAATTTTATGAATTGCCTTGAAGCCGATGAAGAAGATTATTCTGCCTTATATAATGTAATGTATTGTTTCGATTTTCTCGGTCAAAAAGAAGAAGCTATAGAATACCTGAATATGTATTTGGATAAAAATCCGTACTGCGAGGTAGCGTGGCATCAGGTTGGGAAGCAGTATTTTGATTTAAAGGACTATAAAAAAGCTTTAGCCGCTTTCGATTTTGCCATCATAAGTGACGAATATTTTATAGGGGCTTACCTGGAAAAAGGAAAAGTACTCGAAAAACTGGAACGTTATATCGAGGCTATAGAAAATTACAACGTCACTTTAGAGTTAGACGATCCTACTTCTTTCGCCTATTTACGAATTGGCAAATGTTTTGAAAAACTGGGTAACGATAAGCTTGCACTTTTAAATTTTGAAAAAACGGTACATGAGGATCCACTTTTAGACAAAGGCTGGATCGCTATTACCGATTTTTATATCAAGAAGAAAAATTTTAAAAAAGCGCTATATTATATTAATAAAGCGATTAATATTGATGAAGAAAACGTGCTCTACTGGAAACGTTATGCAAAAATCAATAACCGATTAGATTTAAACAGAGAAGCTGAACGGGGCTATCGTAAAACTTTAGATCTGGGAAATTACGAATTGGAAACCTGGATTAGACGATGTGATATTTTAATCAATCTTGCGGAATGGGAAACCGCGGTACAAAATCTACTGCAGGCTAATGAATTTTATCCCGGTATTGCTGAGATTGAATATCGATTAAGCGGCTTATATTTTATGCTGAATAATGCAGATCTTGCTTACAGGCATCTTGAAAAAGGCTTAAAAGCTGATGCGGAATATTATATTATCATTGAAGAACTTTTCCCTGACATCTTTAAAAGAAAAAGTGTTAAACAATTAATAGATTCTTATCAAAAGGCTTCATAGTAATTTCCTAACTTTGGGCAAATCTAATTTTTAGGATATGCAAAGAAGCTTACGAGAATACCTTAGCGTTACGTTAAAGGGTATGGCTATGGGAGCAGCCGATGTTGTGCCCGGAGTATCGGGAGGTACGATCGCGTTTATTTCAGGAATTTATGAAGAATTGATCTCTACCATTAGCGGTGTAGATCTTTCTCTTTTAAAAACCTGGAAAAATGAAGGTTTTAAAGCCATGTGGCTTCAATTAAACGGCGGTTTCATCGTTTCGCTTTTTCTAGGAATTCTTATTAGTGTGTTCACGCTAATGCGATTGGCAAATTATTTGCTACAAAATCATCCCGTTTTGATCTGGTCATTCTTTTTTGGACTGGTGCTGGCAAGTATCTGGTATGTGGCCAAACAAATCCCTAAATGGAATTTTAAAATCATTATCGCGCTAATTCTTGGAGCTGCCGTAGCATTATATGTAACATCATTACCGCCCATGGGAAGCTCTAAAAGTACATTTTTTATGTTTATTGCCGGTGCCATCGCTGTTTGTGCGATGATTTTACCGGGAATATCCGGAGCGTTTAT
>MDTG01310797.1_pt1 | contig 24696 bp, 24 predicted proteins | sample 811421 | NCBI WGS metagenome assembly MDTG01 (sample SAMN05326645, study PRJNA326480) | marine metagenome | isolation source: seawater | place: Pacific Ocean: South East | collected 2011 | reverse complement strand
GTCAATTTTAATCTCAGTTGGATTTGAATCATGTTCGCCGCCGGCGGCTGTTGGAATTAGAAAACTTATTTGTGTCTGTGTATCACCGTGTGCTACTAATCCAGCAAAATCAATTGCTAAAGTTGCAGTTGCGTTAACCTGTTGGTTGTTCATAAAATGCATAGATCCACTAGTACCAACATTTCCGCCAAAAAGAACTTGAGTATTTCCGCTACTACGCGAATCGTAAGAAATGCCTCCTGATACAAATATAGCTGTTTCTGTGCCTACACTAGCATACATGTTACCGTCACTAACACCACCGACTTGATCAGAAGCGATAGACTCATCGTATACCGAAAGTGATAAATTGTTTGTAGCAGATATCCCACCGTCGCCAGACTGTGTACCTGTCATTATGAGTTTAGCAACTCTTATCTGATTAGCTGTAAAATCTCTTGATGAAGCCATTTCTTAACATCCTTTTTCTATTGCTTGTATGTAAACGTTACCTGTGTAATTAGCTTGAGAAACCTCAACTGTCACTGCGGTTTTTGACAAAGAAGTAATAAAAACATTTACATCCTCATCTGCTGTAGCAGTTACTATAGGGACACAAGTAAAGCCTGCCCCACTATTGACTGTAAAAGTATAAGTATTTGTGTTCGTGTTTGAATATGAAAGCGTCTTAACTTCCATAGTTCTACCTATGTCTGGCATTGTGTAAACTCCATCTTTTATTGCTTGATAGTATACGTATCCTGTATAATAACCACTGGTTCTAAAAGTGCATTGACTTGAAGTCACATCTGTTACAAAAACATTAAAGTTTGCATTATTGCTGCCTTCAGCAACAGACGTAGCAATTACAGCCGGTGGCGCATCATAACAACAAGGAAAGTGATGCGTTACTTCGTGCTGATGATTAAATTCAACAAAATAAGCACCCCAGACAAAATTTGATACTTGTGTCCCGTCGTCACATACAATTGGAAAAGGTTTTTTTCTGATATATCGATAGACTTTTCTAAATCTATTCGCATCTCTAGTCAAGACCTTGTTATCAAACTTAACATGTGTACCCATATAAATCTCTTAAATAATTTTTGCGGCTATCGAAGATAAATATGACCTTTCACCCTTTTTTAACTGAACATGACCAGCAATAGACTCGTTTTTAAATTTTTCAGCGACAATTGTTAATCCATTTGAGTGGGAATCGATATAAGGTGTGTCTATTTGATCAATGTCACCTAGTAAAACAATCTTAGAATTTTCACCAATTCTAGTTATGACTGTTTTTAATTCGTGTATTGTACTGTTTTGAGATTCGTCCATGATTAAAAATGTATCTTTAAAAGTTCTTCCTCTCATAAATGCCAAAGGTGCAATTTCTATATCACCCTTGTCTTTCATAACGTTGAAGTATGTCAAGTCCTTGTCCTTTAATCCTTGTCTGAAATTATCCATGATAGGTGCCATCCAAGGCATCATTTTATCGTTCATGTCACCAGGAAGAAAACCTATGTCGCGACCGACTGGGATTACATTTCTAGTAATTACTATTCTTTGGTATTTTCCAGAATGAAGATCACCAATCGCCGTCAACAGAGTTAAAAAAGTCTTACCACTACCCGCCAAACCTGTTATTGTCACCAAAGGTACGTCATCGTCTTTTAAAAGATTCATTGCAAACAGTTGCTCTCTGTTTCTGTCTTCTATACCTACGATTCCAAAGTCTATTTCATCAGACTGTTTGACTTTTTTAATTTTGCCTTTGAAATACCTGCCAAGATAAGACTGTTTTCCAAACCTAAGGCTAAAAAATTCATTCTCGTAAAAATCTCTGTCCATATATTCTCTAGCTTGCGTTATTAACAGCTTGTCTTCAACAACGTCTCCTGCCTCATAAAACATATCAATTATGCTCGCGTCATCGACGTCGATAGTGATATAACCTTTGTAAAATTCACTATCTTTTAGTAGAATTCTGTCTTTTAAATAATCTTCGGACTTTATGCCTAAAGCATCACATTTAACTCTGAAGTTTATGTCTTTTGTCACCATGATAACTGGGGAAGGTTTTTCATGGCTCATTTTCAGACAAAGAGATATCATTTGATTATCTGGTGCTGTAGGGTCGAGACCTACAGGGACTTGATCAAAACCTGTCAGCGCAACAATAATTTTTTGATCGTCTTCTATTGTTATTCCGGAATGTAGGTTTCCTTTTTCTCGTAGCTTATCCAGATATCTATTGACGTATCTCGCATTCTCTCCAATCACGCCTTTCTTGTCTTTAAACCTATCTAGTTCGTCAAGTGCAACCAAAGGCAACATTACGTTGTTACCTGGGAAAGAATGAATAGAACACTTGTCGTAAAGAAGCACGCTAGTGTCTAATATAAAAGTCTTTCTACTTTTTTTGATTTTCATATTTCACCTTTTTGTTAATTTAGAGATAACGTGTTAAAATAATAACACACAGGAGACAATAATAAATATGAAATGCTTCGAACATAATAAAAGATTTGAAAACAATTGTCAAAAAAAGAATTGTAGATACTGGATTAGTTGCAAAACACAAAACAATTGCGCGATAATAGCGTCTGACAATGACAAAAAATTCACTCTAGAAGACGTTGGTAAACTTTTTAGTGTCACAAGAATGAGAATATGCCAAATAGAAAAAAACGCAATTAAGAAACTTAAAGAAAAAATAGGATTATTTTAAAAGACAAAAAAAGAGCTCAAAGAGCTCTTTTAAGTAAATTATTTAATCTTTTTATGTCGCTTTGTCAGCAGTCAAAGATTCTTTTACAAGGTTAGCAGCCATTTTTTTAAGTTCTCTCAAACCTTTTCTAACCCTTACACCTGCTGACTTGTTGCCTTGTGAGTTTTTGACAACATCAGTTTGCAAAGATTCGACCAAAACCTTGATTGTCTCATAATTTTCTACAATTTGCTCATTCATTTTTCTATCCTTACTAAGTTAAAATTGTCTTTTTATGTTGTGACGCTATAATAGTATCACTGTCTTTTTCTGTGTTAATATTTTGTTCGTATTTTTTTAAAAAATTACTTATCTCCTTCATCCTTTTATTATCTTCAAGGTTTAATGCTAGCAAAAACATTACGTGTAATTTTTGCTGCTCATTAACTCCAAAGTTTAATATCTCCTGGACAATCTGTCTGGCTCGCTCACGATTATTAACTATAGCGTCAGCAATGTCTTTTTTTGGCAAATTAACCTCCTATGATAGTATCATTGATTGTTTCATTCATAATTTTAATTTTATCTTCACTGATGAATTGGACAATTTTTATTTGCTGTTTTTCATCAATAATGTCACGTTTTATGACAACACACTCTCCCCATCTTTTTTCCTCAACAATGTCCAGAACGTGCTCCCAAGTAGATATGTCTGCATCTACTTTGTTGAGAATGTTATTTACCTTTTCACTAAGCATATACCCTATTTCTTCTTTTGTCATCACGACCTGGGTTTGATCCTTGCCTGGCAATATCTCAGACTGACAAATTCCTTTAATTAAATGAAGTGTGTCACAGTTGTTGCATTTTACTATTTTTTCAAAAGGTTTCCCTGTTTCATCTACTTTAGAATAGACAGGAAACCTGTGATTGATTATCTTTTGGTTGTTTTTAAAAATAGCTAGAATACAGTGACAATCAATTAAGTGTTTTACTCCGGGCATTTGGTACCCCCACTTCCTATGTCATAAATTATAATCTTAGAAATTGAATTCATGATCTCTTTGGTTTTAGACACTTTCTCTTTAATTAACGCAACTAGTGAAAAAGGTATGTAGTAGTTTTTACTGTGATTGTCAACGTCTAGTCTGCACATTTCTAAGTTTGAATGTTTTAAGAATCTTATAGCATAGTCTAACTCTCTTAAAAAGTTTGACTTTGACAATATCTTCTCGGGAATATAAATTTTCAATATCTTTGTCGACATTGTTTTCATTCTTTTTTGTATTAGAGAAATGTTACTGTTAACTTCGGATGTTTCAATTCTTTTTTGCAAAAATCTTCTATGGTTTAATATCACCTCATTAGATACTTCAGGTTTAAAGCTAAAACCCGCCCTATCGAAAGAGACAAAGCTACCAATAGGCAATTCTTTTCTTACCTCTTGTGATATTGTCTGGCCTTTCTGTGCTGTTACAACTTCACAACCCAATGCTGTTGAAAGATCGCTTAATATGTTGATTGTATCTTCATTGAAGTCCATGCAGACAGGCATCACCTCAGTTATTCCCTTTGTATTGTTTTGAATAATGACGTGTTTAACTTCTGGTGACATACCAAAGCAAAATATAACGTGTGGAGACTTTGAATCTGCAGCATTGTGCAGGAGGTGATGTATTTCACCTACAGACTCAATCATACCGTCAATAATTACATAGCGATAATCTTTCATCTCATGTATTCTTTTTTTGCCTAAAAAATCAACATCATAGTCTAGATCAAACCTTATATTATTATTTTTTCTTATAAAAACTGCGTCACCTGAATGACTTTCAACATTGATTGTGTATTCTAAGGAACAGTACTTCACAATATTTTCAATTATATTTCTCACGTCTTCTGATTCGAGTGAATATAAAAATTCGCGCATTCTATCTTTGTGAAGTTTAAACCTGTCAAAAATATTTAGTTTTTCTTGATCAGAAAAAAACATATCAACAAATACAGAACCTAGCTTTGGGTATATTCTTTCTAGTTTCTCGTATTCCTTGCTAATAATAAGTTTAAGTTGATTCTCTTCTAATCGTTCATCGATAATATTTAGATAGTTAACAGAAGGATCATCAATATCCAGTCTTTTACTGTAGAGGCAAGAATTAGAATTTGTCAGATTAACATATTTAGTTTTATTGCTTTCTAGAAAACTACTTACTAAAGAGCCACATTCAACTTTTGTTTTAAACTTCTGACTAGGAGTCTCTCCATAGATTGTTTGATGCATAAGTCAATATCTCTTTAGCTGAGTTTTCATTATATCCGTAGTCATTAATCAGTGTAAAAATCATGTCTGTATATTTTTTCTTTTGATCATCATCTCTGGATTTAGATTTTGTTACAATCCTAGATATGTCTTTGACTGATCTAATAAGGTACTGTTCAACAGCCTCTTTTAAGGGCCCGTAAGAACGGTAATTTATAATCTCACCTTTTCTCAGTTTCGAAAACATAAAAGCAGTCACATCTGACCTGAAACCGTCTCTTGCTGAGCCTACAACACCAATCATTTCTTCGATAGATCTCATAAACTTTTCATCAGGTGCTCTTTCTTCTCTAGTGACTTTATCTTTTACTTTTGATTTTGTTGTGTAACATTCAGCGTTATCCAAATAAGTGTCAAATAATGATTGTGCTTGTTCTTCGTAAGCGGTAATAAATGCTTTTGCTATCTCAGTCTCTAGAATTACAAGATATTCCTCTCTTATGATTTTCTGCAATATTTCCAAATATTTTGAACTGGCTTCTTCATCTATTATCTGATCTTTTACTTGTTTGATCAAAGAGTCAATTACGTTAATTGGTGTTATCATGTCTTCATCAGAGTCGGAAAGTGCTGAGTCTAATGCTTTCATTACAAATCGTGTTGATATACCTTCCATACCTTCATGTTTTGCTTCATCCTTTAAGTCCCTAATATCGACTTTTTTAACCCTGCCCTTTTCAATAATTGCTTCGCCGTTATATATTTTCATTTTAGTTAGCAAGTCACACTTGTTAGTCGGTTTGAGCCGGCTCATAACTGAAAACATCGATGCTATCTTAAGTGTGTGCGGTGCAATATGTGCTTTTCTAAAATCAGAACGCCTTATCATTTTTTGGTATATTTTCATTTCTTGGTGTAGTTCTAAAACATACGGCACGTTTATTTTTACAACACGATCTAGGATTGCCTCGTTAGTGTGTTCTGATTTAAATCTATTCCATTCACTTTCGTTGCAGTGTGCAAGTATTACGCCATCAAAGAAAACCATGTCATGCTTTCCTGGGGCAGGTACTCTTTTTTCTTGAGTAGCAGTAAGCATTGTGTGTAAAAACTCTATTTCATTTTTAAACACCTCTACAAATTCAACTATACCTCTGTTACCTACATTAAACGCACCGTTGAGAGATAGAACTCTAGGATCATCTTCTGGATAGAGGTCTAGTTTACTAATGTCTTCAGTCCCAATTAAAACAGAGACATCCTGAGAATTAGCATCCATGGGCGGGACAGTTGCGATTCCTCTTCTACCTCGCTGAGAAAAAGTAGATTCTACTACTTTAAAATTCTCATACTTTCCGTCATATTCGTTTAAAAGTTTCCATCTAGCAATAGGACTTAAGTCTCCTTCAATGTTTACACCTAACACGTCTTCCATGTCTCTTCTTAGTGATCTCGGAATCAACTGGAGCGGTTCGCCTTTTTGGGGATCCCCCTCGAGGTGATAGTAACTTTGTCCGTCTAGCGCACTTTTAATATGTTCTGTTAACGCTGATTTTCCGGCTCCAACAGGTCCCATTAGCAACAGAACTTGTCTGCTTTCTTCGCCTTTGTGGGCGGCTGATTTTAAAAACCTCATCAATTTATTGATCACAGATTCCATTCCAAAGAATTCTTCTTTGAAATAGTCGTATGTCCTTATTTTGTCACCATTAAAAATATCTCTATAAGTGTCGGAATCCACGTCAATTGTTTCAACACCATGATCGCAAATTATTTCATAAAGTCTTTTGTGCGATAACTTTACTTTTTCAGGATTATCCTTGATCATTTCAAGATATTCAATAAAAGTCCCTTCAAACTTCTTTCTCTTCTTTTTCATTCTTTGTTTGTTGATTAAATCTAAAAAATTATTACTCATATTTCCTCGCTAGCAGCCTATCATCAATAGTATATATTATTATAAACTATTTTAAACTTCCCACACATCATTTTCAACAATTGTGAACAATTTTACATTACCTTTTTTCCAAATTTTCTTAACATGGCTGACAACTTTATCAGCGTACTTTACTTCTAAATCTCTTCCGTCATGCTCATGTTTAAGAATCAAAGTATTGTCTTTTTCTATTCTATCTACGTAAATATGGGGTATGGTGTTGATTCCCACATTTTTAATGAGATCATTCCTAACTACCTTCCAGTCATCATGATCAGCAACTTCTGATATGACAATATCTCCGTTTTTTTGCTTTTGGTGGCTAAAAAAGTTTAACTCTCTAAAGTCTTCTTCGTCAAGAAAAAGTCTGATTGCGGCAATATCGTCGTGTATTTCTCTTACTTCGAAGCATTTTTCTAAACCAAATTCCCTCTCAAGTTTTTGAAAAATATAAAATCCTACATGATATGGATTGACACCTCCAATATGAGGCCGAACAACTGCATTGTGCATTTTCATAAACGGTAAGTGATGATTATCTGTTAAATTCAAATCATGAAGGATTTTATAGTGCCAAAAACTAGCCCACCCCTCATTAAGTATTTTAGTCTTGATCTGGGGTATAAAGTAAAAACTTTCATCTCTAACAATTTCAAGTAAGTCAGTCTCCCAAGTACTTAACGAGTCGTTATACTCTATCATGAAAGATAGCATGTCATGATCGGGTCGCAATAGGCCGTGATTAAGAGTTGAAACATCTAAAGATATTCCTTTTTGTTTCAAACGGTTGTACCTTTCAACTTCCTCTTGTCTTATTTCTTTTTTTGTTTTTCTTGGTATTTCATATCTTTGAGTTTGAAATCTGATGGTGTGCAAATCATCAAGAAAGCTTTCTACTTTGTCCAGACCGATATTGGGATCTTCTGAATATTTTTGAATTCTTTTTTTTGCATTTCTCATTTTAGAAACTACATACTTTGGGTGTGTATTTTTAAAACATCTGTTATTTTTAAAAAAATCACTGTGACCTACACAATGTGCCATAATTAATATTTGGAGATATAGGGGGTTCTGCATCATCAGGTAGGCAATTGAAGGGTTGGAATTAATTATCAGTTCATAAGGTAACCCTTCCATTCCTGAATTGTAGAAAAAATGTGTTCTTTCAAAAGATTTACCGTAAGACCAGTGATTGTAGTGGCTCGGCATGCCATGGTATGACATATGCCCTATCATTTCGTAATAATCGCATATTTCATAATTGATCGGAAACCAATCTAAATTATAGTCTTCTGCTATTTTACATATCTTGTCATCCCAATGCTTCAAATCTTTTGTATTCCATTTAGAGCTCATATTTTCCCCCAAAAAGCTTTGCAAATTGAGGCCATATATCTTTTTTGTCTGATATCCTCAGTACTCTAAAATTTTCATCTGTTAGAGGTTCAAAAACTTTTGCCATCTCTTCTCCCCAGATATTTTCTTGCTCATTTTTAATCTGAATGTAACTAGAAAGCTGAGACATGTCCTTGATTACAGACATTGCATTTAGCGCTTTCTTATTGTCTTCAACCCAGTTTTCACCATCGCTGCAGTGGAACGTGTATATATTCCAAGAGCTTTTATTGTATCTTTCCGAAGATACGTCAATTACTTTCTGCAAACCAGAACTTATATAAGTACCGCCAGATGATCCTCTTTTAAAAAAATCATCTTCACTAACCTCATTGGCTTCAGTTGTGTGTGAAATAAACACAGTTTCTACTGTGTTGTATCTATATCTTATAAACTGATATAAAAGAAACATAAATGATCTGGCTAAAAACTTCTTTCTTTTTGTCATGGAGCCTGAAACGTCCATGACAAAAAATATAACTGCGTTTGTTATAGGTTTTGTTTTAATTTCTATGTGCTTGTACTTTAAATCCTCTTCATGAAAAGGAAACCTCTCATGATCTTCAGCGTCATAACTTCCTGATCTTTTAGATTTAAGCTTTCTCTTAAGTTTGTTTTTTATTGTCTCTTTCTTTGAAAGCCTGGGTCTTATCCCTTTGGATCTATATCCTTTTCTTTTAATTCTTTCAGCATGAGTTGTAGCTGAGCTCTTTTTTTCTAAATCTGGTAATTCTAAGTCGTCGAAAAGGTATTTTGCTAATTCATCTAATGTAATCTCTACGTCATAAAACTCTTCACCTTTTTTGTTTCCTGGTTTTCCTTCACCTGGTTTTCCTTTCCCTTTTTTGTTGCCTTGTTTGACAACTTGACCTTTTTTAATGTTTTTACCTTGCGCTGAACCAACCCCTTTAGAACCTTCATTTTTTCCGAAAACAAATCTGTACTCTTTGATACCTTTAACCGGTATCTTTATCTTCTTCTTACCTGATTGGCCGATTATGCTTTCTTCAGCTACAATATCATGAATCCCTTCTTTGATAGCCTTTTCAATCTTCTCTTTATGTCTTCTTCTATCAGTTGCTGATCGATCAGCATTTGTGCTGTGCTTTTTAAAAATTGACATATTAGTTTCCTATTAATCATTCTTACATAATAATTATATCTATAAACACGTAGAGGTATAAAAGAATTATGAATAATGAACTATTAGATGTAATTAAGCTATATTTACAAAAAAATATTTTAGAAAGTAAAGATATTGAAGAAAATTTTGCATATAAAATTGCTTTGGCCAAATTAGATAATAAAGACTCAGTTAAAATAGGTGGTAAAGTTCACCCAGTTAAGATGTCAAAGGAAAAGGCCAAACAAATAGTAAGTGAAATGGAATCAAGTTTACAAGAAAAAAAGAAAAAAAAGAAAACTGATTTTGACCCGGGTGGCCAACCACAGTACAGAGCGGGAAGAACTAAAAAACAAATTGATAAACAAGCTGCTTTAACACGCAAATATAACAAAGCACAAAAAAACAACGAACCAGAAAGTGTACTGAATAAGATAAGGGATGCAATATCCAAGTCTAGAGAAAAAGAAGGTGTTGACGAATCTTTATTGTTGACAAAGCATCAGCTAAGTGAATTACTAAACGAAGTAGTAGAAGCAGAAAAACTCGCAATGATACTAGAAAAAATTGGAGAGTTAGAAGAGAAAAAGAAGCGTAAGAAACGTAAGGGTGGGAAGAAAAAGAAGAAAGGTGGTGGTTTGTCTGCAGCTGTTAAAAAATCTTTAGACAAAAAGGCAGACAGAAGAGGCTTAACAAGAGGATCTGTTTATTCTGAATTTAGAAAAGGATTGGCAGCTTATTACTCTTCAGGATCTAGAAAAGGTATGTCAGCACATCAATGGGCACACGCCAGAGTTAACTCTGCTAACCCTAGTAAATCTTGGGCAGTTGTTAAGAAACGCAAAGGCGGAAAGAAAAAGAAGAAGTAATATTCAAATAGTACTTAGCTTCTTATCTTCAATTTTGTATTTTGTATCAAAAAGTTTTTGTAAAAGTCCTTGAGCTCGTATTACCTTATAAGTAACATTCTCATTAGATAGTTCACCTGATCTTTCTAGACCCGATGATCTCATCTTTTTTAGCTTTTTAAGCATTCTACCTATAGGCTCTTCGTCCATGTTTTTTATTGAACTTTTAATGGCAGTCTCAATTTCTTTAATTATTTTAGCTGCATCTTTCTCAATACGCTCAACATCCAATTTATCTTTAAACTTTTTAGGTTTAACCACCCACATATCATCATATATACTGTATACACCTGATGAAGTATGCTCTTCATCAGCATCTTGCGGATATAGTTCAACTTCTATACCCTTTAGTTTTATGTCATGTCGATCATTCCAGAAAGATCTTTTGGCATTGAAAAACTCTTCCACTAAATCAGTGTCGTCATTTAGAGATTCCATGTCCACAACTACATGCAAGTCTATATCACTAAATACAGTATAATTGTAGTTTGCATAGGACCCTGTCATTGTAATATCGACAACATCGATAGTTATTCCCAAGTATTCTATAAATTCATTAGCAATTCTTAGTAATGCTTCCCTAAATACCGGAAGCATTTTTTGATTGTCCCATATTTTACTACTCAATTTATCATGAGGCAAGTGAGATTTTATTGTCTTTTTGATACTCATACACCCAATCCTGTCTGTATTTCATTAATGCTTTTTCTTTTGCTTTTGCTTCTATGACAATGTCTAGTCTGTGACCGTAGTTTTCTATCTTATCATAAATATAGTCAGAATGAGCATTATGCACCTTATTTTTACCTTCTTTTAAACATGCAGATTCAGAATAATGACATGTAGGAACAATGTTACCCCATGTTGAAACTGCCATGTCCAGTGCTTCTTTTTCACTCATTTCACTAGATCTAAACTTGTGATGGTGATAATCAAAAACAATTGGTATGCTTGTCCTTTTGTATACACCTTCGTATAGGTCTTTTGTTGAAAATAAATTAGCGCGATCATCATTTTCGACAGTAAGTCTAGACTTTACTGAATCGTTTAGAAGATCAAAGTTTCTGCAGAACCTATCCATTGCAGATTGCCGATCACCGTAAGATGCACCAATATGTATATTTATCTTGGCGTTGTGATTTCTAGGCATGCCTAAGGCATCCATTATTTTGCCATGAATAGTTAAATCAACTATACTGTTTTGAATAACATGTTCTTTATTAGAAGAGAGGATGTTAAAAGGACCAGGGTGAAAAGAAAGCCTGATGCCTTTTTCTTTTGCGTAGTCACCTGCTCTTTTTAGGTTGCATAAGATTTGATCCCAGTCAGGCAAATCTTCAATCATATATTCTGATGCCCAAGGAAATAAGCAGGATGACATTCTGAACACTTTTATGTTGTGCCTATGATTCCATACCAATATTGGCAAGATATCCCTTGTGTTTAATTCTGCCAGCTCTGAAGCATATCCAAGACCTTTGCTTTTAAAAGTTCTCTTGATCATGCTTCTGTTAGTAGTAATTTTAGGTTTAAGTTGTGACAATTCCATGTTAATACATGCGTAGCCTAAATTAATTTTTGTCATCAAGTTGCTCCTTTTGAGATATGTATTTAATAGACGGGGGTCTTTTTACGAGGTTAATGAATGAAAAAAGCGAGGGTTGTTGTGTACATTTTTATTATACTTTGTTTTATTTTTGGTTGCATGAGTTTGAAAACACACACTGGAAAAAAACAAACAAAAACTTATTTTTCAAAAACTATCGATCATAGATACAAAAGAGGGGCAGACAATTTTGTATATTTGGTTAAAACAAAGTCAGAAATAAGTTGCAAAGAAAATGACGTCAATCCAAAGTGTGTACCTTACTTAGTCTCTAGCGCTTCCGGGCTAGTTCTTTCCTTTGACGATGCATCAGTTTTTATTCTAACAGCAGCTCATTTCTGTGAATACGATGATAAAATCATGCCAGGCGGCGAGGAAAACATAATTGGCTTCGCAAAGGATCAAGAAAGAGAGTTAACAGTCTTAGCAGTGAGTAAAAAAGATGACGCTTGCATCATGATGGGCCCGAAATACGAAAACGAATCATTTAATCAAATTAAATTAGCCAGAAAAGATCCAATATTAGGAGCTGACGTGTATACAGTCGCAGCTCCGAACGGTATTGGCGGTCCTGGCTTCAGACCTATTTTTGTTGGAAAGTTTGCTGGGTGTGATGAGTTAGGTTGCATGACAACCCTTCCGGGGACTTTTGGATCAAGCGGTGCTGGTATCTACAATTCAAGAGGTGAATTAATCACTATTGTCATGGCTGTTTCCGAAGGTTTTGAAAGTTTAATATTAAGCCCAAGTAGAAAAAGTTTACATAATTTTATACTCACTAATGATAAATTGATAGATATTTATTATTACGAGGATTAAAAATGAAATTATACATTGACGAAGCACTAAGAATGCCGGCAAATAAAGCAAGATTAGCTAGCGAGTTTTGTCTTTTTTGTGCCGAAGAACTTCCCATAGAGGGAGATTTTAAAATATACATGGTGAGTAAAAGAAAGCCTCACGGTATTAGTACGACAGCAGTATATCAAGTTGGGGAAAATTGCTGCCGTGTGTATTGTAAAAACCGTTCCTTGGCTGATTGCTTGAGATCTATTGCACATGAAATGACACACATGATGCAAGACCAGATGGGTCTAATCACTGGACCGATCAGAGATGCTGGGGGTTTTCACGAAGATCAAGCTAATGCCCGGGCAGGTGAACTTTTAAAACTTTTTGCAAAATCGTCAAGCAGTAGAAAAGCTATATATGAGGCTGTAGCTCGGCGTTAGTCTTATCCCGTCTATTTCAACTAATTACTCTGAACTGCCACATTTAGCTGCATATTTTTTCTGCCATCGCGATTTGTCGCCGCTGGGCGGTAGATTTTCGCAGCCCATGTTGCACCTGTCTTTCGGCCACATACCTGGTGTAACTTTAATACCAAGCTCTTTTTCTATAAATGAATTAGTGGCCGAGGCATATGGGTTGTTTTTAGTTTGTATGTGAGGTCTATCTGGAAAACCGGTCCAATCTCCACCCCACGTAAGACCTAGTTTTTTAGCTTCATCACCGACAGCATTCCAAAATTTATCTTTATCTGGGGGATCGTAAGGCTCTGAATGATCAGCAACAATATCAGCTGCTGTAGCCTTTGGTGTCCCTGAGGCATCAGTTGAAACGTGCCTACCAGACGGGCTCCTTTTTGCAGAGCGCCCGGAACAAAATTTAGCTTTTTGGCATGCTGCTGATCTCCAAGTAGTATTTATTTTTGCCCCAGTTTTCAAATCACCACTCTTGTGCATCTTGTTGACAGCATCTACAACTTGCTGAACCTTTTTTCCAAATTCAGTATCACAGTCACCTAAGGTGTTGGATTTTCCTCCTTTACTGCAAGGTGCACCCATTTTTCCACCCATGGAGGACCAGTCGCCTTCATCACCGCCACCACCATCATCACTACTTCTGCGATTATCAAAGTCGGCACTGGCAACTCTAAGTGAGCTAGCTTGTCTTTGAAACTCTCTTAAAAGCTGTGTTCTAATCATATTTCTTAAAGTCTGTTCTGAAATTTTCATGACTACCTTTTTTTGTTAAACGCCCTTGATGTTTTTACTCTTTTTCTCTTTGTCGGTCTAGTTCTAAAATTCCTATTTTCCTTCAATGGTGATTTGCTTGGCTTTCTTTTGTCGTTGACTAAGTCCATGAGAAATAGAGCATAACTAAATAGACTGCCATCATCATTATCAGGATTGTATGCTTCAAGTCCCGGTATTGTCTTTAAATAGTCCCCTAAGCCTTCTCCGTCTGTTGAAGTCCACCCAGCAGTTGACTTTGCGATTAACTGAGAAAGCGGCACCATGTCATTTTTGTAAGTCTTAAATATTCCCACACCCTTCTTGTAAGCATGATCAATTATTATGTTTCTAAAGTTTGTGTGTTCTCCTGTTGGAAAATCAGACCAGTCTAAGTCAATAAAGTCACCTTTGCCATAAGCCCCTGGCCACATTCCTTTAAAATATTCTGTCTTTTTGACTTTCTTTTCTAAGTCATACAGGTAGATGTAATAGGCGATTGATTTTTCAGCGATGAATGTGTTACCTCGAGCATCAGCATCGACGGTACCATCCACAATCTGTGCACCAGCTGATTTTTGTGAATCAACGTAATTTTTAACTTTTTGCCTAATCTTATTTGCGCTTTGCTTATCTGCTTTTTCTTCTTGATCTTCATCAGCGCCGGCACCAGAAGTATCAACAATACTGCTTGGCTCCTTTATATCGTCCGCTGTTTTACCGTTAAGAACGGACGCATTAATTCTGTCTATAATTGGGTTATTACTAAACAAGCATGCAACCTGACCCTTGCCTGCTTTCCCCAGTTTGCCGCCGCCGGCATAATGAACGTCATGAATCACAGATCCACCGGTGTATAGAGACGTCTCAGCCGAATCTCTTATTAATCTATTTGCAAATTGTGATTTATTAGCTAATCCGCAATTGTTAATAGAATCGCTCACAAAGCTGTCCGCGCTCATTGTGTTTTGAAAAACGTTCTTATTTATGGAAAATTCACTTCTATTATTAACGACGCATAGCGCAAATAAGACCAATCCTGATGTATTTTCAAGCTCATTCTCTTTCTCTTGAATAAAGGAGTTTACTTTTTCATTAAATGCTTGAGTATTCATTAATGTTCCGACCTTTCCAGAGCTCAGGAATACTGAAGTTCTATCCAAGATTTCGGAGTAAAGACCACCTAGTCTTTCACTACCATTCCTACCACAGACACCAATATTTGATTCATCAAAATGATCTGTTATTCCGAGATCTTGCATCTTTGCATCGTTCTTTTGATAATTAACTTCCAGGGTATCCTTACTAACCCCTTGTTCAAACCAGTAGAATTCTATAAGATTTTGATTCTGTACAGATGCTCCATCCATACCCATGGCATGCCGACTGGCAGTGTATTTGTGAGGTGGGGGTTGCATCTTGTTCAAAGCGCCGTCGTTTATCATGTATATTCTACCACCCCGGTCGGAAAAGTTGCCAGTGTGGTTGTCTATTGGCATGATATCATTATAAAGAAACACTCCGTCTTTCGTATGATTGTACGATTTAAGGTTGTTGTGGGTACTATTGCCTAACCAACTATCTCCCGACCACAATTGATCCGCGCGATAAGACTTTGTTTGGAGTGGTCTAATACTAGTTAAAGTATAACTACCATTGATAAATTTCTCTTTGGGGATTCCGCAAATTGCTATATGAACGTGCAGAGCTTTTTTCTCACTTGACGGTTGAGCTAAACTCAACCCTCTTCCCGAAAGTCGGGCCGCGTAATAGTTTCTCTGTGTAAGCATTAATCCACCGGGGGATTCATTCGCGACTGAATCTTCATTGTACCATATTGTTTTCAATCCCGGCTCATGAGTAAATGAAGGAAATATAAGAGGTCTACTTGTGTGTGCGGCAAAAAAGAATGATCCCTTATTGTCGGTATTGTCGATCGGGTAGTTTAAAATCTTGATCACAGATTGTTCAATATCATTCTCAAGTGAATCATCAAGCGCCGGCCCAACAGAATTTTTAACAATTTCACTTACATTGTTGGTTGTGATGGTATTTTCAGTTAAAATTTCTTTTTTTTTTAAGTTTTTTCTGATGATTCTTCTTATTTGTTCTTCACTTAAGCTAACTTTTTTACTTTTCTGTGTAAGTAATTTTCTACTATCCATTCTAGTCTCTTCAAGATTAGTAACAGTTGTAAATATCTGCTCAGCTTTGTCAATCATTGTATAGTCTATGCTTGTTATCTCTGGTTCTTTTTTTCCTTCTTCTAAGAATTTCTCCCATTTGTAATAGTAGCCTTTGCTGATACCTTTGCACTGGACCAGTTCTTTTTTGGCCTCTTCTTTAGAAGTTATTTTACCAGCTGCAATTTTTTTCAACACCCTCCCTAAATTTGTTGCAATTTCATCTCGCTGAGTCGATGTTGTCTGAATCCCTGCGTAAGTTTCTGGATTTGTATATATTGTATAGCCTACTATGGGTATTGTCAGATCAACAAAATTTATTCTTTGTATGTCTGTTCCCATTTCTTTCATCCAGCTAGGACGTGTATAGTACCTTGCAAGGCGTTGAACTTCACTTCCGTAATTGGTCCAAAGTTTTAAATATCGATCGAATGAGTTAAGAGAACCTAGCCACCAACCTAAGTTTCCGGAATCGAGCTCTTCTCCTTTTAAGTTCTTTCGACCGACAAACTCATCTTCTTGTTGCTGAACGTAATCATCTATGTCTTTCTGTAGGTCGCCGGCAGCTTTGGACGTCACACTTCGATTAAGCTTTGATCTCTCTTGTTTTCTTCTTTCAAGATCAGCCTTTTCTAAATCTTCAATTGTCGTACCAGAAATATCATTTAACTGCGCAAAAAAGTCCCTTTGCGCCTTTTGGGCTTTTTTGTCCAGTTCTGCCAGTTCTTCTCTTTTAGATTCAACTTCTCTCACAGCCTCTTTGTTCATCGTTTCATATCTATCTGCACCGTTTAACGCCGATGCCGTTTCATCAACAGTGTAGTCTAGTACATCCATAGCTGGATTGACAGCAAAAATGTACGTACCTATGATATGTCTTCTCAAAGATTTGTCTAATTTATCGGCTCCAGCTTCTGCTAGCTGATCAGCTAAATCGTCAAGTGTTCCGTCTAAATTAGCTGTCTTACTTCTTACGTCACCTAAAACTTTCTTAAGCGCATCAGCTTGTTCTTTCAAGCCACCAAAAGCACCTTCAAAGTATTGGTGTGCATCGGCGCCGGTGAATTTATCACCCACTGAAAACTCGTTTGTATTGCCAGATACTGAGAATTTTTGAGTGGTTGATGCTGATGCTGATTCACTGGCCGATTTTCTGTAAGTTATCTTTCCGTTTTGGATAAGTTTTGGATCAAAGAAGCTATTAGGAACCCCAGCTTGCTTTAAAGTAGCCACATCAATTTCAACAAGGTCGTCAGTTACTTTGATCACATCTTCTAGATTTAGATTTTGCAACCGGTTCAAGTCTAGTCTACGGAGTTCCCGGGCAGGATCAACCCCAGCAGCTATAATCTGATTTTGCTCAGCTGCTACCTCCCTGATGTACTTGTTTCTTGCCGCGCCATCAGCTTGACTTAGAGTCTCGCCGGTTACTCTTTGAAAAGCTGCGCTACCGGCGCCTGATCGTGAGTTGAGCGCCGGTGGTGTTGGCGCGCCTCGTCGAACCAGTGAGTCAGCGCTGCTGCTTACAGTATCGAAACCCGACAAAATCAACCTGCGTGTCTTATCTATATTACCTACAGCACTGGGCCCCAGGACTTTTTCCAAAAGGCTGAGTCTTTCTGCAGGAGACTTCCGAACAATGTCAGTCATGACACCCGGTATGAAACTAAAACCTTTGTATCCTTTCCCAAGCACTTTACCTATAAAACTACCAACTGCTGTTCCTCCTGGAATACTAGAAACAATTGCAATCCGCGTATTTTCTAAGGCACCAGCTCTACGGTATGTTGATCTGAGATATTTCTGCATAGAGAATTTTACTTCAGGATTACTTGACAAAATAGTAATCACACTCTCTAGACTTCTTCTGGCAACATCATCCGGTGCATCGGCTAGCTGTTGCTTCATTACAGACCTGAGAACTCTATTCAACTCAGCATCAGTCATTTCGTCAATTGCATCCATTGCAACCTTTTCGTTTACATCCCTCAGCGCACGCCCCAAAGGCATATCTTGCAATCCTGCAATGACAGCTTTTCTAAATTCTGTAGGGCCGAGCTGGGTTAATTCCAGCATTGCATTCTGAATTGCTTGCTTACCTGCTGCTGTTAAGGGCACGCCTTCACCAAAATAAGCTAAAATGCCAGTTCTTTTAGTTTTTTGTTTTCCAATTTCCGATTGAAACACACCGGCTGCGGCATCCGTGGCGCCGGTAGCATCAAATGCATCATCTGCCAAGTCAGCACTTCCGGCAATCCCACTTCTTGATGCCCTCCCTGCTTGTCTGCTGGTTGCTGCCAGTGATGTTGCCATGGCTTGATCACCAAGTTCTTTTGAACCTGCTTTTCGAACGAGGTTCTTGGCCGTACTAGCAGTTGCTCTCAAACCGTTGCGAAACATGTTCCTCATAAATGTCACGCCAAACTGTTTTCCAGCAGTAGTTAATGCTAAAGACAATCCACCTGTTGGTATTGCCAACACAACACCGATCCAGTTTAGGGGATCAAGCGGGTTGATCATCCCTCCTAAAAATTCCCCAATATTTTCATTCTGATCACCGTAGAGTGCCATTATTATTTTAATATTGCGCAAACGTTTTGAATTGTCAGCATCAATTAGTCCATAAACTAACTGGTACAAATCCATAAGCTCTTCATAGTTAACGGGAAATGTTGTCAGACCAAGCATTTTATTAAGAAGCGGTCCCATATCTTTTCGCGCGACGAGAAGCATGTTAGCGATTGCCAATTCATCTCCGTGATCCTCGATCAACTTTTCCATTTCCGCCGCAGTCTTTTCCTGATTTTTAATTAACTGCTTACCTTTAGTAGATTTAATGTCTATTTCTATGGGATCGTCTACTCTATTTTCCACAATCAATCTTGTCTTTCGGTGGTTTTCAGCTATAATTTTCTTTATTTCTGTCAGCATCTTTTTTCTAACATGCTGACGAATAGCAATTTCTGTTGTCAGTGGCATGACTTTTTTACTCATTTTTTCCCCTTAAATTTACGAACCGAAGCCCAGGTCTATACCGTCAAAGGCACTTGCTATGTCGCCAAATTTTGAACTAACAAATTCTCCTGCGTCGCCGGCGAAGGATCCTGCATGACCAAGAATGTTGTCTAAGCTAAAAGTTTTGCAAATTAATTCTGATAAAGAATCAGCAATTTCATCTTCTCGCATAACTTCGCTAAAGGATTCAGAAAAACTCTCTCTAAAACCTTGATATGCAGGTTTAAACAGCGGATTTGTCTGAATTGTTGTCCCAAATTCTCCTGCGATAGCATCAAGTGCAAATTTTAAAACTCGCTCTTTCATAGATTCTTCAAGAATAGCTAAGACTTTTTTTGAAATTTCAAAAGCTGTTTTCCGGCAATCATCCGACAGTAATTCTTTGAACGGGTCTCTTCCATCATCAATTAAAGTTTTCAACACTTCTTCAATTGTATTTTTGAGAACTAGGCCCATTCCAGTGTACGGGTCTAAGCCGGCTGCTTTGACCACTGACTCTATGGCTGTCTGTTCAAACGCAGTTCTTACACCCTTTGTCAACCCGCCAAAAAGGCTTTCAGAGTCTGGGCTGACAAATTCAGAACCTCCGAGCCCTAGAACACGGTTAACCAAACCCATTCCAGTGGAAGCTAGATTTTCGTCGACCCTGTTTTTGTCGTAACCTGATTTTATTAAATTTTCTCTAATTTTTGACAATCTTTTGCGTCGAATTTCCCAGAGTCTTCTATTTTCAAAAAGCTCAACTTCTTCCAAGATTATTCTTCTTATTGTTTTCTTATTTAGTTTCATAATACCGTCGCGATCATACAGATATAAATAATTATCTAGTTAAGATAGATTTGTTACAAATTGCTCTTTGTATATATCTATCAACTCTCTCGTCAATTTGTAATTCTTCTTTGCTAATGATGACAATATTTTTTCACCTAGACGCTTTGGGCATCTAACAATGCCTCCGCTAGCATTGAATTCTAAAAAATTTCCCTGTCTTTTTGAGAACATTTTTGGGTGCACTAGAACTCTGTAAATGATATCACTTAATTTCATAAGAAGATTTTACCACGACTTTAATACTTTGTTTATCTATCCAGGAAGTCATACCTGATGAATCCATGATCAAACAGACAGTATGAAAGCCACCGTCTGAATTTTGAATTAGGGAATTTCTCACTTCTAAAACCATGAAATAGCCCGCATGAAAAAAATTAACACTACCACACAACACTCGACAATTGTCTAAGTGCTCCCTTCTAGCAACTATATCCCCAATTTTTATCATCCCAAAGGATAATTATTATGAAGTCAGCCTTTTGCTAATATTTCTATTACCCACTTACAGGGTTTATCACAGTGAATCGAAGACTTTTGTCTAGGTTTGGAAATAGACTTCTGGAGAACTTTTCCGTCTGCGCCTATGAAATATACCTCTAAGGGTAATAAAGTATCTCTAAATTGAAACGTCCTTGGTTTCTCATCATCGTACGGGAACAGCATGCCTTCGTTATGCGCGAGATGAGAAACACCGCTCAAACCCTGTTTTTTTTGCTTATAAGATTTTGCGACATAGAGATTATATTTTTTACTTCCAATTTCTAGGCTAATCACAGGCAGGTCATGTATCATTATCTACTCTTTTAGTTGCGTAAGCTTTTTAAGACTATAGACCGGCTAGTCTAGACCATCGCTCGACCAAGAATGAACTTGAAAGAGTCTTTGATTCATTTTGCCCTTCCTGAGTTTTCCTGTAAGCTATCGCTAGCAACCATTCGTCATCAGCTATACTGTTATAGAGTGATGCATCTATCACAGCGGCATCACCAAATTTCACGCAAGCTTGAAGACCTGGTATAGGATTGTTGATGTCCCATATTATGCCGAAAGAATTTACTCCATATCCTTCTCCCGGTAACTCTGCAGATATCCCGAAGGATTCAATCCCAATATCAGCAAAGGCTTTGTATTTTTTGTTATTGGTGAAGTCGTAGGATGTCGTCAGGTCATTATCTTTCACAAATGCTCCACCATCCAGCACAAAATAGCCCTTTTTGTCGTCGGCCCATTCTCCATCTTCCGGAATACCCGAGTAAGTTATGTCTTCGCCTAGCAGCCCGGGCTCGGGCCGCGGGCCGGCGGCGCCATCGATATCCGGATGGCCCGGGCCCATAGCGATTTTCATTAAGATCGCAGGATAGGCAGTACCGTCGATCGTTCTTTCGGAAACGGCGAAGTCCCGAACAAGATACCTTGGATCCGATGGAAATTCTGCTGGATCGAGACCATCCTCGCGTGCATCATCATTTGGCACGCTGCCACCGCCACCACCACCTCCGGAGGCAGCTTCCACGAAGCTGCCTTCTTCAAAGCCTTGCGCGAAGCTTTCTAATGAAGTGGTAATGACTAGATCAAAAATTTTAGATTCACCACCGGTGCGTTTGACAATTGTTAACAAAGCACGTGCTTGAGGATCGGCTTTGTTCTGATCGGTAACAAATTCAAAAGGCACAGTTTCAAGACCGGCAAGTGTGGGAAGGGAAGCTTTTGGTTTAATAGAACCGCCTCCGTTCTCTACAAAACTCACTCCGTCTTTGCTGATTGCTGACTTAATTTCAGCTACAGTTTTTCCATCCCTGCTAGTTACTAACACCAGATCTTTATCGCTGACAGCTGATGCATCATCTTCAGAACCTTTAAAGATGTCATCAGCTATTTTCGATATCGATTCCTTTAACTGGCTAATATCCACATCACCAAGAAACTCATGACCATCTATAGGTGATTTAAATTCGCCGAATTTTCTTATTCCGTACTTGACCTTAATTTGTGAAGTAATATTTGCAGCAAACGTGAACTTCCGGCCATCCATAATTTTATCACCATGCTTATTTACGAGAGCCTGATCATCTTTTTTTTTGTCTCCTTCACCCTCCGGTGGTGACGGTTGATTAGACTCTCCGGAGGGTGGGTCATCATCATCTGGCGCGCCATTCTCGCCTCCACCTTGGCCGGGGTCATTAGTATCTCCAGCTTCAGGGGCGTCACCAAAACCTGCAAATTTTTCAGGTTCAGCAGACTTTATTGCGTTAAAAACACTGTTCCAGTCAGACTCAGTAATCAGACTAAGCAGTGATGATCTTCCGGAGAGATAAGACTCTCTAAACAAAACAGCTTTAGCTAAGGTGCTTTCATTTGCCGCGGCAGGAGCTATCTTAGGAACAATAAGTTCATCGCCATCTACTGCAGGATTATACTCTGATCGATCTCCCAAACCGTTCAGGTAGGCAACTAAGTCAGCGATGTATATCGCAGCATTCATCCTTTTTGTACCGACTTGTCTTTCTGTCCCGTCTTTTTTAGCTTGCGCAATTAGTTGATCCAAGACGTCATTACCGTAGTGAGTCATCGCCCATTTTGTTAATCCTTCTTTTTCTCCGCCAAACTTTTCATCGATGGTAACTTTTTCAAAGTTCTCTAAATCACTTTCTATTTTAGTTCTCAATTCAGTACCAGCTTCGTTAAAAGAGTCATCGATGGCAATGTCACCTAATGCCTCAGCGGCATAAATTAGAGGACTTCCAGGTTTTATCGGATAGGGTTTTGTGTCTCTAATTCTCTTTCCGTTGTGTGTCATCGCGATAAAAGAATTGATCACGTCAGTATCCGGATCTTTTACTATTCCGTAAGCGTATCTTTTATCTCTGTCTAAGTTGGCGATACCGACAATGTTATATTTTTTCTTAAGATCTTCAATGTTGATTCCCTGCTTTTTAGCCACTTGCCTGACGATGACTCGCGCCAGTGTCTCTTTTGCTAGCTGTTCACCTTCTGCAACACTGTCTAGCAGATCAACAATTTCATCTTTTTCTGCATCAGTTATGTTTTCAAAAGAGCCGCCTTTTTCTTTATACTCTTTCGAAATGTCTGTAGTTAATTTGGCAATATCAGGTTCGTCAAACTTATCAAAAGGCACAGCATGACCTTTTTTAAAACCTATCCGCGGCATCCCAACACCTTTGTCAAGCCAGTTAAGAAAATCAATCTTGTCTAAGACAACTCCAAGCCCATTAAGACTAGCCTCTTGCTTGTCCACATTGCGAGTAAAAGCTCTTTTTCGCCATTTTCCGTTCTTTTTACGTGCCTTAGACCCGCCAATGCCTTCGCTTAAACCTGCGAGCCTTGCTAATCTTTCCTCATCCAAAGTTATAAAATTGCTCATTTTTTCTCCAGTAGCATTTTTCTTTTAAATAAATATATTTCAAAATCAGGATTTTCATGAAAATATACTTGCTAATATCTTCCCCAGTAGTGCTCTCTGTAAAGCTGACCCCTACTCTTTGTCATCTGTTCGATCTCATCTAGTCGAAATGTTTTTTCTGCAGGTAACCTATCAACACCCTGCCGACCTAAATCTAGTGTTTGCGTTGCATCTTCAGGGCTAGAATCAGTGTCGTAATCATAGTAGCTTGAACTTATAGAATCACTTGGAGACTCTTCTGAATAGAAGGGCATTACACCTGTTCCTCCTCCAGAGAAAGACTTTTTAAAAGATAAGTTTGCCTCTCTTCTTTTTTTAGCTGCAGCTGCGCTTATTTCGCTTGATCTTTTTTCTAAATCGCTTGCTATATTCGTAACTCTTCTAGTCGTATCAGCATAAGTCTCACCTGGTACATAAGGGTTTGGTGCATCTGAGGGTATACTATAGGTTCTGGTAGGTGATGATCTCATTACTTGTCGATCAAAGTCCGTGTATTCCTCGGCCTGATCATAATCGATCAACTCTTCAGTAAATTCATCATCCTCGACATCTCCTCTTGCGAGAAAAGCGGGAGCTAGCTTACCTTTTTTTTGTTCTTCTGGGTTTTGATGTTGTCTAAAAAGACCTGCCATCGGAGCGCTCCCAGAAAAAGGTTGACCTTCTAATACAATAGACTCTATTATTTTTCTTAATTGTCTTCTAGTAATGTTCATATTTTCACCCTATATTATATAGGATTTAATTAGAACATTTAACTTTTTTAGACGCCATTATACTATTTTTTGTGAATGCATTAATCAAAAATCAATATCTAAATTGCGTCATTTATTTTAATCAAGGAACAGGTTGCATCCCTCCGGAGGCTACTTGCTATTGCTACAGGGTTGTAGGTGAGTATTACTGGGTAAGGTTTAAATACCCGGTACTCGGCATGTATGATATCAAAATTCACAAAGATGTAATTAGAAAGCACGGTCAAGTTGTTTTAAGAGATTAAAAAAGGCTGCCCGAAGGCAGCCTTTAAAGAAACATCATTCAAGAGTGTTTACTCTGAAATTTCTGTAGTTTCTGTTTGATCCGGAGTTTCTGTAGTTACTGGCTGACTTGACTCTGATGAGATGTCTTGTCCTTGAACTGCAGTTACAGTCTCAGTTGTGACTGTTATTTCTTCTGAATCACCTGTAAAAAACAAAGCAGTAACAAGTGCTAAAAATACGACTGCACCAAAAATTTGATAAGTTCTATTTGCAAAAATCGACTTCATTATTCTTCTCCTTCTTCTGATTCTTCTCCTTCTTCTGATTCTTCACC
>MDTG01345102.1_pt1 | contig 24708 bp, 16 predicted proteins | sample 811421 | NCBI WGS metagenome assembly MDTG01 (sample SAMN05326645, study PRJNA326480) | marine metagenome | isolation source: seawater | place: Pacific Ocean: South East | collected 2011 | reverse complement strand
TTGATGTCGAACCAAATATTGTCGAACACGATCAATTTACTCTTTGCAGTATTCAAGAGGCGTTGCTTGACGTCGACCTTGTTGTTTTGTTAGTAAAACATAGGCAATTCTTGGACAAGTCAGTTCTTAGTAGACTGCAGCTGCTTGACGTCGAAGATTTTTGTGGAATTACACAAATTTGATTTTTTCTCAGAACTTTGATCCGAATTTGCTACATGCGTTAGCTGATTATTAGCTATTATCAAATGGAAGTATATCATTAGGCGGTGATTGAATGTTTATTTTAATTGAGACTATACAATGTGTGGAATAGTTGGAGCAATTTCCCTTGGCAACAATTTCAGGGTAAGCGAGTCATATCTAATAAAAATGCGAGATACATTGACACATCGTGGCCCCGATGGCGCTGGGGTCTGGGTAGATCCCAGAGGCAAGGTTGGTCTCGCTCATCGAAGATTGTCGATCATTGACTTGTCATCTTCGGCGACTCAGCCAATGGCTAATGATGACAATTCTGTGTTACTTTCTTTTAATGGGGAAATTTATAATCACGCCACTATACGTAAGGAGTTGAATACGAGGCGTAAGATTCGATGGAAGACTCACCATTCCGATACTGAAGTTATCATAAGGGCCTATGAAGAATGGGGTATCGATTGTCTTAACAAATTTCGAGGAATGTTTGCCATAGCTTTGTGGGACAAAGAGAAAAAATGTTTGTGGCTTGCCAGAGACAGAATTGGCATAAAGCCGCTTTACTACTCTCATCATCATAGTCGCGTTACTTTTGCGTCAGAAATCAAAGCTTTACTAAAGGATCCTGATCAACGTAGGGAGCTTGATGAAGATGCGTTAGCAAGCTATATGTCATTTATCTGTACTCCTGCACCGAAAACTTTGTTTGGTGGTGTATGTAAACTTGAAGCTGGAACATGGTTACGCATTGATGAGGATGGAAATATACATAGTGCCCGGTGGTATGATGTCTTGGATCATACCAATGCAGCTCTGGCGCCATCGGGTGATAAGCTCTATGAAAGCGTGTTGAATTCACTCGCAAAGGTTGTTGAATTACATAAAGAAGGAGATGTGCCAATGGGCGTTTTTCTGTCTGGTGGTGTTGATTCAAGTGCAAATACAGCGTTGTTTAGTCGCGGCCACAAGACCCCGGTGAATACTTTCTCGATTGGTTATGACGATGACTATAAAACATATACTAACGAGTTGGCTTATGCCCGAGAAATGGCTCGTAGTGTTGGAGCTAACCATCATGAGCGTGTGCTTAATGAAAAAGATCTATTGGATTTTATGCCGCAGATGATTCACTTGCAAGATGAACCTATAGCCGACCCGGTTTGTATGCCAGTCTATTTTGTATCGAAGCTAGCTAGTGATAATGGCGTTAAAGTATGCCAAGTTGGTGAAGGGGCAGACGAGTTGTTCTATGGCTATCAGGCGTGGGGCCGCTGGTTAAACTTACAAAAAATTCTAAATACTGGCGTTGGTGGACGGCTTGGAAGTCTATCATTTCATGCTATGCGATTAGCTAGGATGAAGGGTGGCCGGATCTATGATGCACTCAAACGCCACTCACAGGATCAACCGGTCTTCTGGAGTTCTGCACAAGGTCCTACTATCGCCGAAAGAAACTCTATTCTTGGAAGTAGGCTTCGTCAAATTGTATCACAGGATGAAGGTTGGAGTAATGTTGAGCCACTCTGGAAAAGATTTTGTGAAAAGAGCTGGGAACCAACGCCGTTAAATTGGATGAGCTTTGTTGAACTGAGCATTCGATTACCTGAGCTACTTCTGATGAGGGTTGATAAAATGGCTATGGGTGTATCTTTGGAAGCACGGGTTCCATTTTTGGACCACAAGTTCGTTGAGTTAGCCATGAGTATTCCGCAAGGTATTAAGATTGGTGGAAGGGAGACTAAACATGTATTGAAGCAGTCCTTAAGAGGTTTATTACCAGGTGAGATAATTGACCGCCCTAAGCGTGGCTTCGGTGTGCCGGTCAGTGAATGGTTGACCGGCCAATTGGGTAAAGAGATTAGTAAAGAATTGATGCGTTTCTGTGCAGAAACAGGAATTTTTGATATTAATGGTGTCGACAAGCTGCTCTCAAGCAAGTCTCGAGTGCGGGTTTGGTATCTATATAACTTTGCCTTGTGGCATAAGCACTATATTGAAGGCCATTCAATACATTAAGGTAGTGGTATCCAGTAAAATAATAATTTTGGAGTAAATTTTTGTTAGATTATAGGAAAGGATCGGGGTATGGTTGACGTTACCGAAAGCAATAAACAAGCTCAATCTACATGGGAGAGAAAAGCTGTAGGAAGCCAAAGAGCGGTTGCTGAAGCGGGGTCGAGAGCATATTTTGAACAAATACGTGCTTACCGTTATGGTTATGAGACGCCTTTTATATCTAGCTTTTTTGGTTTTAAGGGGTTGAAGGATAAGCGAGTCTTGGAAATCGGTGTCGGAAATGGTATTGACGCCGTTGAAATGTTAAGTAATGGAGCAGAATATTCGGGAATAGATATCACATCAAATCACTTAACGCTTACCAAAATGTACACTGATCTAGTCGCTTCAGAGGTGCCTGGTAAAGTCGAGGCTATTATTGAAGGTGACCTGCTTGAGACAAAAGTGGCGGGAAATTACGACGTTGTTTATTCATTTGGCGTACTCCATCATATCGCCCATGAGTCTCTTTTTCTTAAAAGAATATCCGATTTGTTATCAGCACGGGGCGAGTTAAGAATCGCGGTTTACTCAAAATATAGTTTTTTTAACGCGTGGATGTTAGTTACTTGGCTGGTAAAGAACCGATTTGCGAATTCTTTGGATGATTGGAGAAGTCATCTTGCGGAAGGAAGCAATCTGACTGACCCGGTAGTAATTAAAATTCGCTCAAAAAGGGCTGTGTTAGAGTTACTCAAAGATAACGGATATGAAGTTGTTCGTTATGAAAAGAAGGGATTTGTAAAAGGCTACTTGCCTATCATTGGGCGTTTCTTAGAACCTGATGGGTATGTGCTTAATGGCTTAGGGCATCTACTAGGTTGGTATCACTGTTTTATTTGCAAAAAAGTGTAGGTATTAAGACCACCCCAAATTGGGCAAAATAGTTGCAAGTTCATTAATGGTGCTAACATATACAAATGTTAGCTATAACAGCATGGTTTGCCGTGGTAAAAATAAATTAGTATGGAGTAAATGAGATGAAAGCAGTACTTTTGGCTGGTGGCCTTGGCACGAGAATATCTGAGGAAACCAATCTCAAACCAAAGCCTATGGTTGAGATTGGTGGTAAACCTATTCTTTGGCATATTATGAAAATTTATTCAGCGCATGGTATTAACGAGTTTATTGTTTGTTGTGGTTATAAAGGCTATGTAATCAAGGAATACTTTGCTAACTACTTCCTTCATATGTCGAATGTTACGTTTGATATGAAGGAAAATAAAATGCAGGTACACCAGAGAAATGTGGAGCCTTGGCAGGTTACGCTGGTAGATACGGGAGAAAATACTTTGACGGGTGGACGTCTAAAGCGAGTTGGAGAATTCCTGAGTGATGAAGATGAATTTTGTTTTACTTACGGTGATGGTTTGAGTGATGTAGATATTTCTGCGTCAATTGCCTTTCATAGGGCCCAAGGTAAACTAGCTACAATTACCGCGGTATCCCCACCTGGTAGATATGGGGCTCTAGGGAGAAAAGGTAATTTAGTCAGTGAATTTATTGAGAAACCTTTAGGTGATGGTGGAATGATCAACGGTGGATTTTTTGTTCTCTCTCATAAAGTCTTGGATTTAATCGAGGGCGATAGAACTAGCTGGGAGAGTGAGGCACTTAAAGACCTTGCCGCGAAAGGAGAGTTGACTGCATTTGTTCACAATGGTTTTTGGCAGCCAATGGATACTTTGCGAGAAAAAAATATCCTCGAAGAGTTATGGATTTCTGGTGAAGCGCCTTGGAGGATATGGTGATATCAAACATTTCCCATTTGCCTGACGCCAAATTCTGGCAGGATAAACGCGTCCTTGTTACTGGCCACACCGGGTTCAAAGGTAGTTGGCTTACATTATGGCTGCAGCGAATGGGGGCTCAGGTTACTGGTCTTAGCATTGCACCAGTGAGTAATCCAAATTTATTCCAGCTTGCGTCAATTGATTCATTATGTGAAAGCTTAATATGCGATGTTCGCGATCAAAAGGGTGTGAGCCGGGTTATTGATACAGCAACACCTGAGATTGTTTTACACCTTGCTGCTCAATCCCTAGTCCGAGAGAGCTATTTGTCCCCAATAGACACATTTAGTACGAATGTGATGGGTACTGGGTGTGTTTTGGAAGCAGTCAGGAAGAGTGCGAGTGTCCGAGTGGTAGTAGTGGTTACAACGGATAAAGTATACCGCAATAATGAATGGGTCTGGCCGTATAGGGAAGGAGACCCGCTAGGCGGTTACGATCCGTATAGTGCAAGTAAAGCCGCTAGTGAAATCCTTATCGACAGTTACCGATCCTCTTTTCTTGCTGAAGATGGTAAAGTAGTTTCAAGTGCTCGCGCAGGAAATGTAATAGGAGGCGGAGATTGGTCAGCTGATCGACTTATTCCTGATGCCGTTCGTGCTTGGAAAAGCGGCGAGGTTTTAGAAATACGTCGTCCTAATTCAATTCGGCCGTGGCAGCACGTGTTAGAACCGTTGGCGGGATATTTAGCGTTGGCCGAGACAAGTTGGAGAAATCCAGAAGTGGCGGGGGCTTATAACTTTGGGCCTGAAACAAGTGAGGCTAAACCGGTTCGCGAAGTGATAGATCTTGCGAGGCAAGCCTATGGATCAGGAAAAATAAACTATGGTGATGGGGGTGAAGGTCCTCATGAAGCTGGATTATTAGCATTAGATGTTTCCAAATCTCGAAGTGTTTTGGGTTTATTCGCTCGCTGGTCGCTTAGGGAATCTGTGAGTCGAACGATGCAATGGTATTTGGCTCAGGGTAATGGCTATAACGTTCGCGATCTTTGTCATGCAGATATAGACGCCTATTTGACTGAAGAATGAAATAACTGATTTTAACTAGTTTTCGATGGAGTGAATGTGTTTGGATTTATAATATGTTTGGCAATACAAATACCACTGCAGAAAAAATAATGGTTAGCTTAAAAAAATGAGTGCTATGAGAAGTATTTACATCACGGTTGTCAGTTATAAATATGCGCTTTTAGCGATTTCTTTATTTCATTCTCTTTTATCTGTTGGAAAAAAATGTGCTCTCTATTGTATCGATGATCGAGGTGCGGATCTCCTGGAGGAAGTCTTACCAAAATCTTGCATGGTATTGAGACCATCGGATTATCAAGATGCTAAGCTAGCAAAAATACTTAAAAATCGTTCAGATAGTGAGTATTGCTGGACGTGTAAGTCAGTTGCAATTGAACACATACTGTCCCAAATGCCAGAATTAGATTGGGCAATTTATCTTGATTCTGACATGATGATATTTGGTGATCCGGACAAAGCGCTACCAACCAGTTCGGATGCCAGTGTATTGCTTACCCCACATAGGCCCTCAACGCCTCATTTTGAGAGATTTATGCAACAGGCAGGGTATTTTAACGCAGGCTATATTGCGTTTCGCGCTAGCAAGAACGGGGTAAAGGCATTACGTTGGTGGCGAGAGAAATGCGAAGAAAGTTGTTCCGTTAGGCCGGATTCCCAAGGCTATGCAGATCAAAGATATTTGGATGAATTTTCCGAACTTTTCACAGGTGTAACTTTGTCTGAAAACCTAGGTGTCAATGCCGCGCCATGGAATATATCAGGCAAAAGAATCATTAATAAATCAGACTCGGTATTTATCGATAATGATGAACTGTTGATCTATCACATGCAGGGTTTCAAGAAGATAGGATTTGGCTTTTACGATCTATACAGTGGTGAATTCAAATTACCCGCTGCAGCACGTGATTTTATTTATGGGCCTTATATTAGACACCTGGAAACGTGTTCATTACTGCTTCCTTCTTATTATGCTGGTCCGCGTATGCACAGCCACTTGCAGTTAACCCGTGCGGCCTTGCGGGAAGTCAAACGAAAATTCCAAGGGCTAAGTAATGTTTATCGACAACGTGTTGACAAATGATAATTAGGTGAGTAATTAGCTTGATTAAACTAAATACGGTAACTTAAGATTTCTAATCTTTATCTTAGTAGCATTAAGTTTGTAAGAAGATCACTACTTTTCTCAAGAAAAGAGGATTAGTATGAGGGAAAATGCTAAATTATAAGAATTTATGTGTACATAAAAGTTCTTGCGGATTTTGTAGTGGGGAGAATCCAAAGTTACTCGCAGTTGATCTTCTTAACTGGACGCTAGTCGAAGTCGCGTAGGTAAGTTTCTCAAAAAAAGGATATAAGATGGCTATTATCGCGTTATTTATTGCGAATAAATCAACAGGGAGCTCTTCTTGAATGTATTAGTTACTGGTTCGTCGGGATTTATTGGCAGTAAGCTTGTCAGTGTATTGAGGGCAGAGGGTTTCAATGTCTTTTGTTTAATCCGGTCTGAATCGAATCGAAGTAAATTAGATATCCATACACTTGTTCTGGAAGAAAACTCAGTGACTGGGTTCGAGTCTGCTTTGACCAAGGAGTTTGATTACATATTCAATCTCGCGGCTTATGGTGTCAGTAGACTTGATAAAGATATAGATAAAATGTTCGCCGGTAACGTTAGTTTTCTTAGCAATTTACTGCGGTCACTGTCTTATAAACCTAAGCTCATTATAAATGTTGGTAGCTGTTCTGAGTATGGGATATTAGATGAAAATATACTAGTAGATGAGAATCAAGTGTTAGCGCCAACAAATCTGTATGGTGCAGTTAAATCCTCATCAACTCTGATTAACACGCAGCTCGCAAAGGACAAGGGTTTACCGCTTATTAACATTAGACTGTTTGGCGTTTTTGGTGAGGGCGAGGCTGAGTACAGGTTGATGCCATACTTAATAGGAAGGTTAAATGCTGATCTTCCTGTTGAACTGACATCAGGGCAACAGCAAAGAGATCTGCTATACATCGACGATGTCATCAGCGCATTTATGGCCGTTTTTGATAATACCGAAAAGCTACTAGATCATGATATCTATAATGTATGCTCGGGCGTGCCTGTGAAGGTCAAGGACTATATTAATTTTATTACTGTGGAGTTAGGAAAACCATTGACTTTGCTCCAGTGGAATAAAGTGGTGCGCAGTGATGAACCAACTTGGGTTGTAGGGAGTAACGAGCGATTTCGATCTTGTACAAACTGGGAGCCTCAATACAGCATGGAAGCGGGTCTTACTAAGGCCATTAAGCAATATAGACTTTGAATTATAGATACACATTGACATTTAGTTGTCGTTATCTCCGGCAAGTATGGGGCAGCTGCACTCTTGTAACCTAGAACCGACGATGCCGTACAGTCCATATTGACGCAGCTTTTGCTGCTGGGCTATTTTGTTTTCAGCGTTGTAGTATCAGCCGGTTACAAGTGTGGTACTGAAAGGTATACATTAGTATGGGTTCCAATATCCCTCATGCGGTTAAGTTCGAGCCCTCAAGACACTTCACGCTAGAATACGAGGCAAGAACAAAATCGACGTGGCAACGGGCACTGTCGTCTCATAGGATTTTTGGAAAATTAAATTGGCTCACCTTACTTTCGACGGCTGTGTTATTGTATTAAGTGTTAGATAAAGTGGTCTTTTGTTTACCTAATTGCAGCACTCATATGTGGTTAAATGTTTTGGTATTTATTAGTGGAAGATTTTTAAAAGGTTAGTTAACTATGTGCGGTATTCTTGGCATATCAATTAATCCTCGATTAAACAATCGTTCATCCTCTGAATTTAAAAAGAAGTTTGTGGAAAGATTCGAGGCATCTAATTCTATGCTTACGCATAGGGGGCCCGATGGATCTGGTTCTGAGTACTTTTTTGATGAGGGGATTTTTCTTGGCCATACAAGACTTTCAATTCAGGATTTGACTTCTGCAGGCGCGCAACCGATGAAGTCTGAAAGTGAAAAATTAGTAATAACGTTTAATGGAGAGATTTATAATTTTCTGACACTAAAAAGTAAGCTGGAAATTTTGGGATATGTATTCTCTAGCAATACTGATACTGAAGTTATTATGTATTTATATGCAGAATATGGATTAGATTGCTTTGAAATGGTTGATGGTATTTTTGCATTAGCCATTTTTGATCGGATCAAGAACAATCTCATTGTTGCCAGAGATGGGATGGGAATAAAGCCGCTATATTATTATTATGACGAGACTCAGTTTACTTTTTCTAGCGAGATAAAAGCAATCGAAAGAGTCTTAGTTGATAAAACTCTAACACTCCAAAAGAGTAATATTAACCGCTACCTAACATTTCAATGGTGTCCGGGCGAAGGTACGCCATTTAAAGAGATCAAGAAACAAAATCCAGGTGAGGCCTTAGTTATAAAGAAAGGCGAAATTATTGATCGAAAAATATTTTATGAATTGCCAATAGTTAGACCGCATAAGAAAAAGACCAATGTATCTGTCAAAGATGTTGTAGCTGGTTTAGATGCTAATTTACGCAAAGCTGTCCATGATCAAATGCTGTCTGACGCACCGGTTGGTGCATTTCTATCTGGCGGCCTAGATTCTACTAGTATTGTTGCCTTCGCGAAAGAAATTGATCCAACCATCACCTGTTTTACTATTGATACACAGGGTTATTCTAATGATGGTATGACAGATGATTTACCATATGCTCGCGCCGCAGCAAAATACCTTAATGTCCCGTTGGAGGTTGTCGAGGTTGATTCTGATTGTTTGATTAAGAATTTAGAGAAAATGGTCTGGATGCTTGATGAACCTTTAGGTGATCCTGCTCCACTTAATGTTTTTTATATCTCAGAATTAGCAAAAAAAAGGGGGATGAAAGTTCTGCTATCAGGTGCAGGTGGTGATGATATTTTCACAGGTTATCGTCGTCATCAGGCAATAATTTATGATAAAAAATTGCAAATGATTCCTAAGTGTATTTTATCAGGATTGGAAAAATTAACGGGGAAATTAGATAAAAGGGTAACCCTTTTTAGACGACTGGCTAAGCTATTCAGTGGTACATCGCTAACTGGTGATGATAAGATAATTAATTATTTCAAGTGGATTGACCAGGGATTACTCTCCTCTTTATATACGAATGCTTTCCGGCAAGAAATTGCTAATGATTTAGCCGATAAACCAATGTTTGATTTTTTAAAAACTGCTCATTGTGACTCAACCGATTTGGATAGGATGTTGGCATTGGAGCAACGTTTTTTTACTACTGACCATAATTTGACTTATACGGATAAAATGTCAATGGCCGCAGGTGTTGAAGTTAGAGTGCCGCTGCTGGCAAAAGATCTTGTTGAATTTGCAGCAAGTATTCCTGATGTTTTGAAACAAAAAGGAGGGGAGGGAAAATGGATTTTCAAAAAAACGATGGAAGCTTATTTGCCTAATGAAATAATATATAGGTCGAAAACTGGTTTTGGTGCGCCATTACGACATTGGTTAAAAGTTGAACTTAGTGATTATGTCGAAGATCTTTTGGGTCATAGTTCGCTGGCTGCTAGAGGCCTTTTTGATTCACAGCGAGTTCGTAAGCTGGTTGCAGATAATCATTCGGGAAATATAGATGCATCTTATACTATTTTTTCATTAATGTGTATTGAGATATGGTGTCGTCAGCATCTTGACTTAGCTCCTACATTGACAAATATATCTCAAATGAGCGATTAGAAATAAAAATAAATTTAAAATATGAGCTCTCAGCTGAGACCATTTAAGAGTTTAGTCTTAAAACCCAAAAAGCTAGTGCTTATTGCCTAGAATGTAAACACTTAAGAATGAAAAAATTATAATCAATGTTAATAATATGGAGAGCCAATCTATTGGATAGGGCACGGGAAAAATTACGTTTTTAACGCATGGATAGTGATAATATGACGGTCCATTATGTCTTGTCGGTCGTCTCGGAGGTTATCTTTGTCAAACTTGTAGATTGGCGTTGAGTGGGATCCAATTCATTTTGAAAAAGCATAGCAATTAAATAAAGATAATTTGCTGTGTGCAGTTAGTTTTTTATTTTATTTGGCAAATCTATAACCCCTTTGATTAGTTATACAAAACACAGCCCTAAGTGTACACCCCTTTTTCTAAGACAAATTTTATTTTATAATATATAACTTATTTAGGAATCAGTAATGAAGCAAATTCTACAAAATTTAAAGACTGGAGAAACTCTAGTTGCAGAAGTTCCAAGTCCGCAAGTTAAAGCTGGACATGTTAAAATAAGAACAAATGTCAGTTTGATCTCTGCTGGCACTGAGGGAATGTTGGTAGGATTTGGCAAGTCGGGCTATCTTGAGAAGGCTAGGCAACAACCAGAAAAAGTGGCGCAAGTGATCAATAAGGTAAGAACGGATGGCTTGAAAACTACAGTTGATACTGTTTTGACACGACTAGATGAGCCTCAACCCCTAGGATATTCTAATGTTGGTATTGTTACTGAGATTGGATCTGGGGTCCATGGTTATTCTGTTGGTGATAGGGTGGTTTCTAATGGGCGTCATGCCGAAATTGTGAATGTGCCGCATCACCTTTGCGCAAAAATTCCTGATAGCGTTTCAGATGAAATGGCCGCGTTTACGGTTGTATCTTCGATAGGCCTGCAGGGTGTGCGTTTAGCTCAGCCTACTATCGGCGAGACTGTTGTAGTGTTTGGATTAGGGCTAATAGGTTTGCTGACAGTTCAAGTATTAAAGGCTAATGGTTGTAGGGTTTTGGGTTTTGATGTAAGCAATGAGCGCGTTGAGGTGGCGCGTGGTTTTGGTGTTGAAGCAACAAATATAGGTCAGGGATGTGATCCGGTTACTATTGGAATGGCCTTTAGTGCTGGAGTAGGTGTCGATGCAGTTTTAATTACTGCGTCCAATAAAGATAATTCTATAGTCAGTTCTGCAGCTCAAATGGCTAGAAAGAGAGGTAGGATAGTTCTAGTTGGGGTTGTTGGGTTAAAGCTTAATCGAGCTGATTTTTATGAAAAAGAACTGAGTTTTCAGGTTTCTTGCTCTTATGGGCCTGGTCGCTATGATTCGTTTTATGAAGAACAGGGTAATGATTACCCCATTGGTTTTGTTCGTTGGACAGAACAGCGGAACTTCTATGCTATCTTGCACATGATGAGTGAAGGTAAATTGGTAGTCGATCCATTGGTATCTTTGCGACTTGCAATTGATGAAGCAGCGTCAGCCTATGACAAATTGATTGGTGGCAATGTGGTCACTATAATTATGAAGTATCCAGATGCCGTTGAGTTTGATAGTCATACTATCAAACTGCCGTCAACCCTTGCAGACTCAAGCTATAATAGGTCTGGTGCCCCTCAGGTGGGAGTTATTGGTGCAGGCAATTTCACTAAAACTCGTCTCTTGCCTGCTTTAAAGAAGTCAAAGGCTGTATTGCACACCATTGCTAGCGCCCAAGGCGTTTCGTCCGCGTCAGGAGCTTCTAAGTATCGTTTTAAACACAATACTAATGATCTAGATGCAATTTGGAATTGTGATGAAATCGATACAGTATTTGTGACTACCCGGCATAATATTCATGCGAACTTAGTATCTAAATGCTTGCAATCAGATAAAAATGTCTTCGTTGAAAAACCGCTTTGTTTAACTAAATCTGAATTAAGTGATATCCGGAAGCTCTACTATGTTAGAAATGAGGTTTTACGTATCCGCCTTATGGTGGGCTTTAATCGTCGTTTTGCTCCATTAGTGAAAAAAATAAAGTCCAAACTAGAGAATCGTTCAGAGCCGTTATCTATTATATATACGATTAATGCGGGTCATATTCCGGCAGATCATTGGACACAGGACATGAATGTTGGAGGTGGTCGAATTATCGGAGAAGCCTGCCATTTTATTGATCTCATGCAATATTTAGTTGGTCGGCCAATTATATCCGTTTTTGCACTAGCCATGGGTGGTGCTTCGGAGGTTGGAGCTTCCTCCGACAATATGACCATTAATTTGGAATTTGAAGATGGTTCTTATGGCGCTGTGCATTACTTTGCTAATGGATCAAAAAGGTTTCCGAAAGAGCGTATTGAAGTATTCTCTGAAGGCCGCATATTTCAGCTTGATAACTTTAGAAAATTGAATATTAGTGGCGAAAAATTAATTGGTCGATTCAGAAAATCTTATTTTATACCCAAACTCTTTAGTCAAGATAAAGGCCATGAGGCTGGGTTTATAGCTTTCTTAGATAGTATTCGAGAAGGCGAGGATTGCCCGATCAGTTTTAATGAGATTGAGAATACAATGCTTGCAACATTCGCTGCAGTTGAGTCTGCGGTAACTGGGATGAAAGAAAAAATTTAAGAATGGGTAAACACATTAACTTGGATCGACCTCTAATTGTCGTTGGTGCGGGTCGGTCAGGTACTACGTTGATTCGCGATGCTTTAATGCAGCATAAGGATGTAGCCTCGTTTGAATTTGAGATGAACGCTCTCTGGAAATACGGTAATGAGCATATTGACCACGATATGCTGTGTGTTAATCGGCACTATTCCGATGTTGTGTCTAACTATATCAGAAATGTATTTGAACGAAAAGGGGTTGAATTTGGTCGTCCTCGTCTTTTAGATAAAACCGTAGCGAACGTAATGAGATTGGCTTATGTCCAGGAGGTATTGCCTGAAGCTAGAATACTTCATGTTATTAGAGATGGGAGATCAGTGACATCATCTGCCATGGCAAGATGGTCTGCTAAGCACCCTTCTGCATATTTTATTAAGAAGTTAAAGACTGTTCCACTTCGCTCCCTTCCTTGGTTTGCTTTTTATGTTATTAAGTCTAAATATTTAACATTGGTTCAAGGTAAAGTTCATCGTCAAACTTGGGGTGCTCGTTGGCCTGGTTTCGATCGTGATGCAACGGAGTTACCATTGGCAGCAATTTGTGCTAAGCAATGGACCTTGCAGGTTGAGGCTGCATTAGAGCAAAAGACAATGTTAAAACCAAATACGTATATGGAAATTAGATATGAAGAATTAGTTAGTAATCCTCAAAAGGTATTCGATGAAGTGAGATGTTTTTTTCAACTAGATTACGATGAAAAATTTAACAGCTGGATCAACTCTGCTGTAGACGATAGTCGTACCGATAAATGGCATAAAAATTTAAATAAAGAGCAATTGGGCCTTGTATTAGAGCAATCATCGCATTTACTAAAGTCGCTTGGATACCTTGAATGAAAAAATACAACCTTTGGATATTGAATCATTACTCTGGAAATTTGAGGCAAGGGATGGAGTACCGTCATTTTTTCCTGGCACGCCATCTGGTTAATTTAGGGCATCGTGTCAGTATAGTAGCCTCCACCTACAGTCATCTCTTCTCATCGCCACCCGAGACAAATAGTTTAGTAGAGTGTGAAAATATTGACGGTGTTGAGTTTGTTTGGCTCAAAAGCCCCAAATATAATCGTAATGGTGCCAAACGATTACTTAATATACTGTCTTATTCAGTGCTTGCTCAGGTCATAGACCTGGAAAAGCGGATAGGTACTCCTGATGCCGTAATGGGCAGTTCACCACATCCTTTTGCATTAATGAACACTTTGTCATTAAGTAAGCGTTTCAACGCTGTAAGTTTAGTTGAAATTCGAGACTTATGGCCGTTAATGCTTGTCGAGCTGAACTCGATGAAGGCCAATCACCCACTCGCGAGAGTATTTCAGGCTATAGAGAACAAGGCCTTTAAGCAGGCGGATCGTGTCATTTCGCTTTGGTACAGTGCTGATGACTATATGTTAAGGAATGGGGTCAGTAAGGATAGGTATCGTTATTTGCCAAACGGTATTGAATTGGATGACAGTTTTTTCGCTGGTGAACATCCGCTGCTTACAGCTCTTGATAAGGCGAAAGCTGATGGTAAGTTTATTGTGGGTTATGGGGGAAGTCATGGCCATGCAAATCCGCTTGATCAGGTAATAGATGCTTGTCTTGATTTGAAAAATAGGGGAGTTATAGACGTTATTTTTTTTATGATTGGTGATGGGCCAGATAAAGAAAAGGCTGTTAACAGAGCCGCTGAATTGTCGTTGACTAATTTGATTTGGCACGATTTAGTTCCCAAAGATATTATTATGGCCTTTTATAAAAAGCTAGATGTTGCGTTTATTGGTTTGAAAGACTTGCCGTTATTCAAATATGGGCCAACTCCAAATAAATTTATGGATTATCTTGCCGCTGGCAAGCCAATTATATACGCGATTAATTCTAGTTTTGATCCTGTTAAAGAGCATGATCTCGGTCTGTCAATAAGACCTGAGGATGGTGTCGCGCTTTCCAACTCAATTGTGAGCATGAGTCAATTAGATCGTTCGGCACTCAATGAGATGGGCGCGCGTTCCAGGGCTTATGCCGAAAGATCACATTCCTATAAGGAATTGGCAAGTCAATTAGATCTGATAATTAAAGAAATACTATGATGCAAGATCGTCTGAGCAAACTGTTTAAGGAAATAAAGCTTTTGGGGTTCATTGGTACATTTAGCAGAATAACCTTTGAGTTAAAACGCCGTCTCGGTATAGACATGTTATTGATGAGACCGAGGGGCTATAGTTCTTCTACCTACCTTAAGAATTGTTCTGGCGATCTTGCAAAGGCGACTAGTTATTTAGATAGTTGGATCGTTATAAAACATGACTTAGGCCTAGCCGGTTCAAGAGAGGCTAGTGTTTTTTTACAGGGGCTACTGACGACAGAACAGCAGGTTCAGCTAGTTGGCAGGGCAAAAAAAATTGCTTCTGGAAACTTTCAAGAGTTTGGTCACAATTGGGTCAAGTATCAAAAAGTTGATTGGTATTGTCATCCTCTTGAAGGGCGTCGGTGGCCTAAAGATCATTCCTCAAAACTCTTACTTAAGTTAAAGGAATATGGCGATATTAAATTAGTTTGGGAAGTGGCAAGGTTTGCCTGGGTTTTTGATCTCGTCAGAGCATGGCTGGTCAGCAAGGATGATTCACACATTGATTACTTATTTGAATTAATTGATGATTTTATCTTTAGCAACCCATTATACATTGGTCCGCATTGGACGAGTGAGCAAGAAGTTTCAATACGAGCTTTAATGCTGGTTTATGTGCAAGAAGTCTTGCGAGATAATCAGGTTTTAACTGAAAATAGATTATTGAAGTTACATGCGCTTCTTGAGGTCCATGGAATTTATCTAAGTCAAAATCTTCACTACGCGGAAATTGCCATTAGAAATAACCATTTAATATATGGTGCGCTAGGTTTGTTTGTTATTTCTAGTGCGTTACCTTGGCATAAAAAATCTCTCAAATGGCGCGGGCGCTCAAAGAAAATATTAATTGAGGCTGCTAAGGAACAATGGTTTTCTGATGGTGGATATGTACAACCATCGCATAATTATCATCGTTCGGCTTGGCATGGTATGTTATGGGCACGAATGGTCGCCCTAAAGTTAGGGGACGTTGAGCTGACGGCATGTATTGATTCCAACATAAAAAAAAGTCTACATTTATTTTGCAGTCAAATAAATTTTTCGGATGGTAGGCTTCCTAATTGGGGACCAAATGACGGTGCATTAATTGGTTCGTGGACTGAGTGTAACTATTCTGACTTCAGACCTTTGGTGCAAACTCTATCCTTGATTAGTCGTGGTACTGGGGTTTTTGAACTTGGGCCTTGGGATGAAGAAGTATTCTGGTTTCTTGGCTGTTCAGGGTATCAGTATGAATATAAATTACCCCACAGGCGGTCTTTTACGCATTTTGATCGCCAAGGTCTTGTTGTGCTTCGTGAATGTGCAAGAAGTTTTGCAGTAATGCGGTCTGGTGATTATTTAAGTCGTTATGGTCAGCAGGCTGATCAGTTGCATGTTGACATTTGGTCTGGTGGGCATAATATCGCCGTAGATGCTGGCAGTTATAACTATAATCGTAGCGCCAAGGTGCATAACTGGTTTCGCGGTTCTTTTAGTCATAATACCGTGATTATTGCTGAAACTGACCAAATGGTCCCGCATAGAACCTTTAAGTATTTGAATTGGGCTAAAGGGTTTTCTATGAAATTATGTTTGGATAATAGCCACACAGCGGTCCTTGGAGTGCATCGAGGTTATGGGCGGCTTCCAGGTCAATGGTGTCACGCGAGAGTGATTACCTATCTTAGAGACACGCTTGTAATATTGGATAGACTTTGGCCACTTGAACCTAGAGATTTAAATACAAAGTTGCGGTTACATTGGCAGTTTGATCTTAACATTGAAAGTTTAAAGGAATTGCCTGGAATTATAGATGTGGATTGCGAGAGCCATAATGTGGTCTTGTTATGTTCTAATAAAACTTCCAAATTTTCTGTATTAAAAGGGTCTCTTAAACCTTTTGATGGTTGGGTCTCTCGATATTACAATTCTAAAAGGTCAGTTCAGGCCATGAGCTACTTAACTGAAAGCAATAATGAAACTTGGTTTTTGTCAGCTATTAGTCAATCAGGTAAAAGTCCAATATTTTCATTATTTGAGAACCATATTGAAACAAATGGTTCAATAGCAATGGAGTTAGAAGTTGTCCGAAACACATCGAATAAAATGGTTGCCGAAATCCCATTTCGTTAGAGATTGGGCATGCTCGTGCACTTAGTATAATTTTTTACAATTGGAGTCAAAGTATGATTAATTCCTTTATAAAACACACAAGAGAGTTATTTGGAGTAGGTTTTATCCCGCTTCATCGTCCAGTTTTTAAGGGTAATGAACGTAAGTATTTAGTTGATTGTATAGACTCTAATTTTGTGTCCTCCGTTGGGGATAAGGTTATAGAGTTTGAAAATCGAGTGGCCGAATTCACCGGCTCAAAGCACGCGATTGCCACCGTGAATGGTACTGCAGCTCTTCATGTAGCGATTAAGCTTGCTGGAGTTAAACCGGGCGATGAGGTGATATCTCAGGCGCTTACTTTTGTCGCAACGTGTAACGCTATTACTTATGCAGGTGCTGATCCAGTATTTATAGATGTAGATATTGATACCATGGGACTCAGTCCAGCCTCATTGCAAAGATTCCTTGAAGAAAATACGGAGAAGAGATCTAATGGTACTTTCAATAAACTTTCAGGAAAACGAATATCAGCTTGTGTTCCGATGCATACTTTTGGGTTTCCTTGTCGAATAAAAGAGATTGCTGAAATTTGCGTTGATTGGGATATTATGTTGATAGAGGATGCCGCTGAATCGTTGGGTAGTTTTATAGATAGTAGGCACACAGGTGTATTTTCTTTAATGGCAACACTTAGTTTTAACGGTAATAAGGTTATTACGACAGGTGGAGGAGGAATGATCATCACTGATAACTCTGAACTAGCTAAGCGCGCCAAGCATATCACTACTACAGCAAAGGTCCCTCATCCATACGAGTTTGTCCATGATGAAACTGGTTATAACTATCGTATGCCCAATCTCAATGCATCTTTAGGTTGCGCTCAGATGGAACGCTTAAATGAGTTTTTATCTATAAAAACTAAATTAGCTGATCAATGGGATGCATTTTTCGGTCATTACGATGTTAAGTTTTTTAGGGCAATTGATGGAAACAAAGCCAACCACTGGCTGAATGCATTAGTCTTACACTCTAAAGAAGATAGGGATATGTTTTTGCAATTTACAAACGATAGCGAAATAATGACACGTCCAATTTGGAAACTAATGTCACAGCTTCCAATGTTTAGAGATTGCCATAACGATGGTCTAGTCAACTCTTTATGGCTACAAGATCGAGTGGTAAATATACCGTCAAGCGTTCCTGATGGAGCTTTAAAACAATTGGATAATTAAATTTTATGGACATGTTACAATTAGTTGGCAGAAGGGCCCCACTATTTGATGACTATATGGTTAGTCGTAGAAGAGAGCTAGCTAAGTTGGTTTCAAATAGCCACTTTTTGTCATCAGAGGTGTTGGATTTATTGGTTAGTCTGCTGCGCGTGAAATATTTAAAGGAATTCTCGAGGACTTCATGTTGTCGACATCAGTGAAAACAATATGGTGGAACTTCTACGACACATTACTACATAGACGGTGATTTTCAGACCTCTGCTATTGACTGGGGTTGTAATAAATATTGAGCACTTATTAACGCTAGTGGAGGATATGTCATCATTCTCAATCTTTTGGCATTTAAGCATGCGCGGTGTTAAAAAGATCCGTTCACGTTGATGGGCCAGGTAAGCCTTTTGCTAGAACGCGTAACACAGGAGATCAAAGTTTTTTAAGTCAGATATTAGTTTCATGGGATATACCTATGTAGCGTTTTATGGTTTATCGAAATGCTCATTTGTCTTGCGCCCTCTTTACAATCAGCGCAACAAGTGTTTTTGCAGATTCTGCGACTGTTTGATGTTCAGTTTTAATAATTAAACTCGGTTTTTCAGGCGCTTCGTAGTCACTATCAATTCCAGTAAAGTTAGGAAGGTTTCCGCTTCTTGCCTTTTTATACAGGCCTTTAGGGTCGCGATCTTCTGCAATCTCCAAGGGCGTATCAATAAACACTTCAAGAAAATCGTCAGGGTCAAATAAACTCTTTGCCATATCGCGCTCATCGCGAAATGGCGAAATAAAGGCTGTGAGCACAACCACTCCAGCATCCAGCATTAGTTTAGCGACTTCTGCAATTCTTCTAATATTTTCCACTCTATCGGCCATTTTAAACCCTAGGTCTTTTGAAAGGCCATGGCGTACGTTGTCTCCGTCTAAAATGTATGTTCGGTAACCTTGTTCATATAGGAGCTTCTCTGCTGCGCTGGCGATTGAAGTCTTTCCTGAGCCTGAGAGACCAGTCAGCCACACCACTCTACCTTGATGCCCTGATAACTTTTCACGGGCGGCTCTGTCCACCAAATGCGACTGTCTATGCACGTTAGATGCTCGACGAAGTGCAAAAAGTATCATCCCAGCTGCAACGGTTGCGTTACTATATCGGTCTATCAATACGAAGGCACCTAACCCAGGGCAATCGGCATAGGCCTCAAACGGTATTTCGGTATCTAAGGTGATATGGACATTGAATATGTCATTAAAAGATAGTTCTCTGCTTGCTGATAAGTGCTCAAAGTTGTTAACACTATATCTGAACTTAATATTGGATAATCTGGCATTCGCCTGACTGGTGCCTAGCTGTAAAATATATTGTCGTCCGACGAAGCCTGGTTCATTTTCCATCCATACAAGTTCCGCTTCAAATTGATTTGAAACTTCACAGGGTGTGTCTGCGGATACGATCAGATCTCCTCGAGAAAGATCAATTTCACGATCTAGCGTCAAGGTAACTGCTTGGTCGGTAACTGCTTGGTCCAGATCGTCAGTTGAGAGTAAGATTCTATCAATTGACGCGATTTGTCCTGAGGGTAGTGCTCGTATCTTATCACCCTGGCTAATGCTGCCGGCGACTACGGTACCTGAAAAACCACGAAAGTCAGCATTTGGTCGATTAACCCATTGGACAGGGAATCGGAATGCGTGTTGGTTCAGTCTCTCGCGAATATCAACGGTTTCCAAGAATCCCAAAAGAGTAGGCCCATTATACCAATCCATCCGCACGGAGCGCTCGATAATATTGTCTCCTTTGAGCGCAGAGAGTGGAATAGGTGTGACTGATTTAAAAGCCAAGTGCTTGCGCAGAGCTTGGTACTCATTACAGATTGCATCGAACCGATCTTTAGAAAATCCCACTAAATCCATTTTATTGATGGCTAGAACCACGTGCTCTATGCCCAGAAGTGAGGCAATAAAAGAATGGCGCCGGGTTTGGGTGAGTACGCCTTTGCTTGCGTCAATTAAAATGATTGCAACGTCGGCTGTCGAGGCCCCGGTCACCATATTGCGAGTATATTGTTCATGTCCTGGGGTGTCGGCGACGATAAATTTACGGTGATCTGTGTTGAAGAAGCGATAAGCAACATCAATAGTAATACCTTGTTCGCGCTCTGCCGCTAGACCGTCGACTAGTAATGCGAAGTCAATTTCAGCGCCCTGCGTCCCAACCTTTTTAGAATCGGATTGCAGGGAGATAATCTGATCTTCAAAGATCATCTGTGCTTCGAACAGCATGCGCCCTATTAGGGTACTTTTGCCATCATCCACTGACCCGCAGGTAATAAAGCGCAGGAGGTCGAGTTGCGATTGAGTGTTAATATAGGCATCTACTCGGGCTTGTAACTCTTTGTGATTGCCATGTTTTAATTGCTTCTCCATTAAAAATAGCCTTCTTGTTTCTTCTTTTCCATTGAAGCACTAGCATCTGAGTCAATGGCTCGACCTTGTCGCTCGCTGGTACGGCTCTGCAAAAGCTCCAGCACGATTTGAGATAAATCCGTGGCTGATGATTCAACTGCTCCGGTTAAGGGGTAGCATCCCAAGGTTCTGAAGCGGACTTTTTTCATCTCTATAGATTCACCTGGGAGTAATTTCATTCTGTCATCGTCGACCATAATGAGCATACCATTGCGCTCTAACACTGGCCGCTCAGCTGCAAAATAAAGTGGCACAATAGGAACATTCTCCCTATAGATATACTGCCAAATATCCAGCTCAGTCCAGTTTGATAGAGGAAACACTCGAACACTCTCCCCATGTGCTTTTCGACAGTTGTAAATGTTCCAGAGTTCTGGCCTCTGGTTCTTTGGTTCCCAGCGGTGATTGTTGCTACGGAAGGAAAAAATACGCTCTTTTGCCCTACTCTTTTCTTCATCTCGTCGTGCGCCGCCAAAGGCAACGTCAAATTTGTGTAGGTCCAGCGCTTGTTTCAATCCTTGGGTTTTCATTATGTCTGTATGCAGTGCACTACCATGGACAAAAGGGTTGATGTCTTTTTCAATTCCTTCAGGGTTGGTATGAACAATTAGTTCCATGTTCAAGGCCTTGGCCATGGCATTACGAAAATCATACATGGCTTGAAATTTCCATCGTGTGTCCACATGCATAAGGGGAAACGGCGGTGGACTTGGATAAAAAGCTTTTTGGGCTAAGTGCAGCATGACGGCAGAGTCTTTACCTACTGAGTAAAGCATCACTGGGTTTTCTGCGTGAGCCATAACCTCTCGGATAATAAAGAGGCTTTCGGCTTCAAGCCGGTCCATATGAGAAAGTTTCGTTGGTTGTATTTTAGCTATGGTTTTAGTCTCAGGCGGATAATAGTCTTTGGAAATATTGGGTTCGGGAAAGTGGCCAGTCATGATATCAATGCCGGCGCCAAGATTCTGCTCTCGTCGATTGAGTTCACGACAAGTTACAACCAGTCTACCTGAGGGAAAGAACATGGTGGGTTTGCCAGCGGCTAAAAGTGTCAATCCGGCTAATAATACTGAGGTCTGTTTGTCGGCCAATAGGCACCAACGTTTGGCTCCTTTACCATCCTCTGCAACCAAAACATTAAATTCTTTGTACTGCTGATCATCATTGGTAATAGTAAGACGATTAAGTTGCACAAACAAGGTAGCTTTACGTTTATTTCGGGCTCCTGATACGAATGCGTCCAGTAAAAGTTGATTGGCAACTCTGTTTGATTCATCTAACTGTTCATTAGATTGATGGGAGCTCTTGAGCCATTGAATATTGGATATCCAGCGTTCTAATGTGCGCTTGGTTGGGCTATTCTCTTCACCTGATATAGAGTGCTTTAGGCATTTAAGGCGCCACATTTTGCCTATACCACTTGAAAGAAGGTCACGTTTGTGATTTAGCTCGAATTGTTTCTGGTTCATAATATGACGTAAAATGTTATAAAATAAAAATCATACACTTATTTTTAAAAAAAAACCAATATTTGTTCGGCAAATAGTTATAAAGTTTATTTACGACAAACAAAGTTATACTTAAAATGCTGTTTTTAAAGATTTTGACCTTGGCGTTGTTTTGAAAATCTTAAGCTTGATGATTGCTTTCAGGTCAAACAAATCTTGATTAAGCAAAGATCTGCGATTACCCTTCAAAGCAATAATTATCGTTCTGAACATTCGATAGTCTTTGAGGGCATCGCAAAAGCAACAATAGATAATGAAATAAAGTTAGTTAACGTAGGACATTTAGTTTATGTCCTAAAGGAAGCAATTTATCGCATGGGAAATCCTGGCAAGTCTTCAATAGTTCTCTTCTAGGTTCAATTAGTAAATTACTTAAGTGAAGACGATATAAATAGATATGAAGATTTACACTGACTATAGTCAATAAAAAATAAAATAAACAAAATACATATTATTAAAGTTGTGGAAAAAATAATTTGTTTTTACGTAAAGTTTCTTAAAAGACACTTGTGTCGACTGATTGCCTATTAATGCCGTGAAGTAAGATGAACTCATTAAATTTTAATGAAGTGCATACAAAGATAAAAATTATAGATAAAGACTTTAACTCTTCATCCTACAACTAAATCCTAATTTTTATTTTCATGATTTAGTTGTTAAATATGATAATACTACAATAATAAATCATATAATAATGTAAAAAACTTAGGACTTAGGAACTGATTTATAATTATTTATAGGAGTTTTAAAAAAAAAAATTAAAATAATTAACAAATTAAACTTTATTTATTTATTATTATCAATTAATAGTTCTAGCATTATGGTCTTCAATATTATGATTGCTTTTCTAACTAGTCTGATTTCATTAATTATACTTAGGCCTATTGCTATTAAGTTTAACTTAGTTGATTATCCCAATGAAAGAAAAAACCATATCGGAAATATTCCTCTTGTAGGTGGACCGTGCGTTTTTTTGGGGATCATGACATCATATATGTTTTTTAATGAATATGATAAATTTTCTAGTGTACTTCTAATTACCGCTTCTTTGATACTGATCATGGGAATTTGGGATGATTTTGTCAATTTAAAAGCTAAAACTAAGATGGTTTTTCAAATATTCCCTTCAGTAATAATTATTTATGTTACCGATGTAAAAATAGAGAGTTTTGGCTATCTTTTTGGAGTTTCATATCCCCTAGAGCTAGGCTTATTATCAATACCAATTACAATAATTGCAGTGATAGCATTAACCAATGCAATTAATATGATAGACGGGCTTGACGGATTGGCCGCTGGTATCGTGTTCTTAGCCACTACAGGTTTAATTTGCTTCAATCTAACACAAGAATTTTCTCAGTTTACAAGCATCCTTTTGGCAGTTGCCTCTGCATTATTACCGTTCATAATTTTTAATATTGCTCCTTATCCCAAAACTAAGGTTTTTCTAGGAGATGGAGGCAGTCTGCTTTTGGGTTATATTATTTCTTGGGCACTAATTTATAGTGCTGAAAATATAAACACTTTTACTCCTAGTTTTGTTTTGTGGTGTGTTGCGATCCCTTTGTTTGACTTAGTCGCCGTAATAATTTTGCGAATAGTTAATAAACACTCATTAATGATTGCTAGAAAAGATCATATACACCATTTTTTAGAAAATTTAGGAATTTCTAAAAAATTAATATTGTTGCTAATCATTTCTTCTGGATTAGCTTTATTACTAATAGGGAGACTTGTAGAAAACAACTTTCCAGCCTTAAGTTTTCCATTATTTCTAACATTGTTCTTATTTTACTTAATTATGAGGATTTACAAAAACGGTGAAAATAAAGTTAAGATATATTAATGAATAAAAACTTAGATAAAAAATGGTTTATAGCTCAAATTAAACCAAATTCATATGACACCGCTATTCAAAACCTGGAACGACAAGGCTTTGAAACTTTTCTTCCTAAAATGGAAAGAACACAAAGACAAAAAAATAAATTTGTTGTCAAAAATGTTTATGTTTTCCCCGGATATATTTTTGTATGTTTCAACACTCACATTATTTCTTGGACTAAAATAAATAGCACTTATGGTGTTTCAAAAATCTTAGTTTTTAATAACAAGCCTTCAGAAATTTCGTCTGATTTGATCCTAGAACTTAAAAATAAATATGAAATTAATAGTAATTTAACACAAAAGGACAGGTTACAAAAAGGTGATTCTATAAAATTTTATAAGGGACCATTCGCTGATCTGATTGCAAAAGTTGAAAATATAGACGAAAATAATCGTATTTGGATTCTTTTAGAAGCAATGGGAGGATATCGAAGATTAAAATTACAAAACGTTGAAAAAATAAAATATAATAAATATCAAAGTTTAAAAATTTAACTTATTGTATTTTTTGACTTATCAGCCAAATTATAAATAGCGCACTTGATTAGATCAATCTGCAACCTTCCAAAAAACATGAAAATCAGGTTCAAAAATTTTAATTTTTTGTTCGTTTACATATAGATTTTTTTTGAACATCAAGTTTTGGGTTGATTTAATCAATATGATTTTTTCCTTATTAATGTTTAAATTATAATGTTTAGCACCATTCTTACTAGTAAATCTCTCTAAATGATGTAAAGCATTTTCATTGTCAAATAATTGCGCTAATATTGAAATACAGTATGTTGAATTAAAAACACCTGCGCATCCACATGCACTTTCTTTATCACTTGTTAAGTGAGGAGCTGTATCAGTCCCCAAAAAAAATTTTATGTTGTCGCTAGTTGCTGCCTTAAGAAGAGCTTTTCTATGA
>MDTG01099623.1_pt1 | contig 24715 bp, 23 predicted proteins | sample 811421 | NCBI WGS metagenome assembly MDTG01 (sample SAMN05326645, study PRJNA326480) | marine metagenome | isolation source: seawater | place: Pacific Ocean: South East | collected 2011 | reverse complement strand
TTAGTATCATTCTACAAATATGTGGACGCTCATTGCCGAACTTAGCAAAGTTATTACTTGAAGCTTTATAAAAAATTTTAAAGTTATTCTCTTTTACTTCTTTTATAAACTCTTGAACATTAATAAATCTTCTATAGTGATCAGAAATTACCTCATTATGGCTAATTTTTTTTCCTAACTTCATTATAGGATCTTTGGTTGTTCTAAATTCTAAAAAAAGTTTAGAGTTTTTTTTCATAATTTTTTTTACATTATCAAGAAAAATTCTTTCAGATTTCTTATTTATAGTGTGTAAAAAAAACCTGCAGTAAATAAAATCATATTTTTTTTTTAGATTAAATCTTCTAGTACAGGCATCCATTACCTGAAATGTATTTTTTATTTTCTTAGTATTATTTTTTATTGCAATTTTAGAAATATCTATTCCTTGACACTTTATACCACTTTTTATAAAAAAAAAGGTATCTCTTCCATTCCCGCAAGCAATATCTAAAAGATCAGAGTTTTTTTTTATGTATTTAAGACAGAATTTTGCGAAATTACTTTCTTTAGAAAATGAAAAATTACTATAAAATTTATTCCAGTATAAATTTCTTTTAAAATTCATTATCTTCAATTTAATTTTTTATTAAGATCATATATTTTATCTGCAATTTTTAATGGTTCATTTTCGTGAGAAACTATAATTAATGTTATTTTATCTTTTATTTTTAAAAGTTGTTTAAGAATATTTTTCTCAGTTTCTTTATCAAGAGAATTAGTAGCCTCATCTAAAATAAGTACTTCTGGAGAGAAATATAATGCCCTGGCTAATCCTATTCGTTGTTTTTGCCCACCTGATATTCTTATTCCTCTTTCACCTACTATTGTATTTTCTTTATCATCAAGGCTATCAATATAACTACTAAGACCTGAGTTCTGAATAGCTATATTAAGTTTAGTATAATTTATATCATTATCTTCAACTCCAAATGCTACGTTTTTTTTTATACTTTCATCTATTAAAAAAACTGACTGTGATACGTATCCTAATTTATTTCTCCATTCTCGAATGTTTTCAAAAATGTTAACACCATCAACTAAAATTTCTCCTTTTTGTGGTTTAATCAAACCAGAGATCATGTTTAAAAAAGTTGATTTTCCAGATCCACTGTCTCCTTTAATTCCAATAAAACTATTTTTTTCTATTAAAATATTAAAATTGTTAAATAGTATTTTTTTTTCTGAAAAACTAAAAAATAAATTTTTAATTTCAATTTTTTTATGAAAACTTATTTTTTTCAAAATTTTATCATTTGAGGATGTATTAGTTGCTAGATATTTATAGTCATTTAATTGAGAATAAATATTATCAAGTGATGGATTTAGATAATTAAAATTTTGAAAAGTTGAAAATATTTTCAATAAAGAAGGTATTATTTTAAAAGCTGATGCAGTATATAAGGCTAATATCGGGATTATATTTTTAGGTTCATCATTTATTTTTAATAGAAAATAGATTAATAATACTATAATAACAATTCCCAATATTTCAATTATATACTTAGGTAAAAATTCAATTATCTTAAATTTAAAATTAATATTTAAAAGCTTTTTTTTTATTTTAAAATTTTTTGATATGAAGAAATTAGAACAATTATTTAAAATGATTTCTTTAAAAGCATTAATGCCTTCATATAAATTTTTTGTCAAAAAAAAATTACTATCAAATCTTTGCTTACCCCAAACTTTAATTTTTTTTTTTTGTAAAAAAATTATAAATAAAAATTATCGAAACTACTGAAATTATAGTGTAAACAGTGAAAAGCGGTTGGGCTAAAATAAGCAATATGATTAATCCAAAAACAATTATAACATCATTAATAAGAGTAAGAACTCTAAGAAGCACAGAGTCAATTACTCCACTTTCATTTATGTTTCTAATTAAAAGAGCTGAGTTTTTATTTAAATGAAATTCATATGTTTGTTTTAAATAATATGAATAAATAGAATTCATGACTCTCAGGCTTACAATATTTATAAAAGCTGTTTGAATTATATTAAAAAAAACTAAATAAAGATTCTTTATAAAAAACAAAATTAATAAAATCATTAGCATCTGATTAAAGCTAAAATTAAATCCATCAAAGCCCAAACTACCAAAAAAATTTGATGTATAATTCTCATCTATTAAAGAGCCAATTAAGGGAAGAAATGAACCAATACTTAACATTTCAAAAAGCATCGCAATTATCATCAAAAAGGTCATAAACAAAGAATAAATTTTTTCTCTGTAAGTTAAAATTTTGAATATTTTTGAAAAAACTAAATAGTTACTCATAATTATGTAATAATATTAAATTAAATTTTTTTATTAATGTAGACAAATTAGTTTTTAATTTTAAAAAATCTTTTTAAGTTATTTATACTAATTTTTGAAGCTATTTCTTCAGACTCATAAGTAAGACCAGCCATATGAGGAGTTATATAAACATTCTCATAATGAGAAATATCAAAAATTTTACTTCTTCTGATTGGGAGCTTATGTTCTTGACTAACAACATCAGCAGCAAAAAATTTGATTTTCTTTGATTTAATTAATTTAACTAAATTTATTTCATCAATAATTTCACCACGAGATGTATTGATCAAAATACAATTTTTTTTTAATTGATTTATTTTTTTCTTATTAAAAAAGTGATAATTTTTTTTGTTTAAATGAATACAAACATTTACAGCATCACATTTTCTTAACATTTTATTTATATTGGAAAATTGTTTAATTTTTGGATTTTTGATTTTCAAAAAAGGATCATAAACAAAAACATTCATACCAAAAGCATTAGCATATCTTGCTATATTGGATCCTATTCTACCAAATCCAATTATTCCTAAGGTTTTGCCATTTAGTTGATTTCCTCTGAGATGTTCCTCTGACTCTCTCCAGTTGGCGGTCTTGCCATAAGTTATACCCTTATATAGTTTTTTAAAAGCAGCTAACAATAATGTAAATGAAAATTCTGAAGAGGCTTTTATACTTTTTAAATACCTATTATTTCTAATTGACATAACCTTAATATTCATTTTTTTACAATCTTTAAGAGATATATGATTAGTGCCTGTAGATGGTGTTATTATAATCTTAAGATTTTTTGCTTCTCGGATCAGGTCCCTATCAATCAAAAATTTTGGAGAAGGATGACAAATCCATGCGTCGAATTTGTTTATAATTTTTTTGATTTGATAATTATTAATTTTATAACCATAATAAACATTAAATTTCTTTTCTAGCTGAAGTTTATTTTCAATAAGAAATTCCATTGGAGAGGTAACCAAAAGATTAATCTTATTCTTTTGTTCATTAAAATTTTTTTTTAAATTAAAAACTTTATGAGGCAAATTATTACATCTTCCATTTTCAATTAACATTTTTGCAATTTGAAAATCAAATTTTGTGTCAATATTTATTGATTTCTCGTCAGACATTATAAAAGGGATACTTTTTTTACCATTTCGGCTGTTTTTCTTAATCAATGTGTTTCTTGTCATTGAATAAATTGCACCATTTCTGATATAACAAGGTTCAAAATCTTGGCGTCTGGACCCAACATCAGGCTCTGGATATTCTTTACAAAAATTTGTTACTTTGTTTGATTTAATTCTTTTAAGTCTGGTTGGATGTTTTTCTCCGGTATTTACATAACTTATGACTGAATCCACCTTTTTTTTTATCAAGATATTTAATGCTGCATTTATATCATCTTTATCTCTAAGTGGAGAAACACATGGTAATTCAATTATATATTCAAAAGTTTTACCATAAAATTTTTCTGCTTCTAGAACAGCATGTTTTAAAGCATTAACGGATGGTACCTTATCTCCAGATAAAATTTTTGGTCTAACAAATGGCGCATCAGCTCCATAATTCTTAGATACATTAATAATCTCTTTGGAGTCTGATGAAACTATAATTTCATCCACCAATTTACTGTTTTTTCCTGCATAGATCGAATAGCTAATTAAAGGATGATTTTGTATTTTTTTAATATTTTTTTTTTTAATTCCTTTAGAACCACCTCGTGCTAGTATTACAGCTAAAACAGATTTTTTATTTTTTTTCATTTTAAAGAGTATATTTATTCATTTTTTCAAGTATTACTGATTTAATATCATATACCAAATAATTCTTAGAAGATTGGTTTTTTACAATTTTAGAAAAATTCTTTAAGATGATATTATGTGGTACGGCTAAAACAAACACATCCACAGGGTTTTTTAATTTATTAATTTTATTTATAAATAATTTTCTATGAAATTTATTAACATGTTTTAAATTAACCAATGGATCAAATATATTAAGCCTTACTTTTTTTTTTAAAAAATGATTTACTAAATCAATAACTTTTGAATTTCTTGTATCAGAGCAATTTTCTTTAAAACCATATCCTAATATTAATAAATTTGGTTTTTTTCTGATTTTATTTGTATCTACCAATTTAAATATTTTTTTACATATTTTTTTTGACATATTGTCATTTATTTTTCGTCCAGATAAAATAACTTTAGGATTATAACCAACTTTCTTTGCTTTATAGGTTAAATAATAAGGATCTACTCCTACACAATGACCTCCTACTAGCCCTGGTGAAAATTTAATAAAATTCCATTTTGTTGCCGCCGCATTTAAAACTTGGTTAGTTTGGATATTTAATTTGTCGAAAATAAGAGAAAATTCGTTTACTAGCGCTATATTTAGATCTCTTTGAGTATTTTCTATTACCTTTGCTGCTTCTGCAACTTTAATACTTTCTGCCTTATGAGTCCCTACCTTAATGATATTTTTATACAAAGAATTTATTCTATTTAAAGAGTAAATATTAGATCCACTCACAATTTTTTTTATATTTTCTAATCGATGTTTTTTATCTCCAACATTTATTCTTTCTGGAGAGTACCCACAAAAAAAATCATGATTAAACTTTAACCCTGAATACTTTTCAAGTAAAGGAACACATAACTCTTCAGTACAACCAGGATAAACGGTAGACTCATAAATTATGATTGATTTTTTTTTCATAGTTTTTCCAACTATTTTAGATGCACTGATTACAGATTTCAGATCAGGTTTTTTTTGATTATTTACTGGTGTAGGGACTGTGATGATGAAGTAGTCTGAATTATTAATATCTTTCTCACTTGATGAAAATAATAATCTAGGATTTTTAAGTAAGTCCTTTTTTTTTTGATCATTAAAACTATCATATCCTTTTTTTAACTCATTAATTCTATCCTCACTAAGGTCAAATCCAACAGTTTTAAATTTTTTTGAAAACGCAAGTGCTAAAGGTAAGCCTACATATCCTACACCTATAATTGAAATCTTAGTGTTTTTTTTCATAATATTCTTTAAACCAATCAACAAAATTTTTAACACCCTCCTCAACAGAAACTTTTGGTTTATATTTAAGGTCTGACTTAATTTTTTTAATTGATGATGCAACATGAACCACATCTCCTTTTTGGAGGGGTTTATAATTTATTTTAGCTTTTTTATTTAAGTATTTTTCTAAAATTTTTACATAATATTTTAAGTCAACTCTTTTGTTTGCACCTATATTGTAAATATTAAATGGGAAAATACTTGAACTCGGTTCGGGGTTTTTATCATTCCATTTCATATTACTCTTAGAAATTCTGATAGTTGCCTTAAAAATCGCCTCAGCTATATCATCAACATAAGTAAAATCTCTAGAATGGTTTCCGTAATTGAACAAATTAATTTTTTTATTTTCTAAAATATTTTTTGTAAAAATGAATAAGGCTTGATCAGGTCTCCCCCAAGGACCGTAAGCAGTAAAAAATCTCAAACCTACTGTTGGTAAATAATATAGTGCACTATATGCATGTGCAATTAACTCATTAGATCTTTTTGATGCAGCATATAACTGAATAGGATGATCTGCAATTTTAGTCTCATTAAACGGTAAATTTTTATTAGCACCATATACACTACTCGAACTTGCATAAACAAAATTTTTAATCCTATAAAGTTTAGATAATTCAATTATATTAAAAAAACAGACTATATTATTCTCAATATATGATCTCGGATTTTTTAATGAATATCTTACTCCGGCTTGAGCTGCAAGATGAACTACTTTTTGAATTTTATTTTTTTTAAAAACTTTGTTCAAAGATGTAAAATTTTTTAAATCTATTTTTTTAAAAGTAAATTTTTTATTATATTTTTTTAAGTTTTTAATTCTGTCTTTTTTCAAATTTACATCATAATAATTGTTTAAATTATCAATACCTATCACAGAAAATTTTTTTTTTAATAGTTTAAGGGCGACATGATATCCAATAAATCCTGCAACTCCGGTGACTAAAATTTTCATATCAAATCTATTAAATTATTATTTTTTAAATTGATATAACTCATAAAAGTTGAACATAAAATAAAAATTTTGAAATCTTGAAAATTCAAACTCTTTTTTTTAATTTGTAATTTTTGAAAGAATATTTTTGAACTTTTTATTATCTGGATCATTTTCCATAATCTTTACTATTAAAGACTTATTTTCGTTATTCCAATCTTTCGAGCTGACCTTTTTTGCATAATTCATTAATCTGAAAAATTCCTTATCATTATCCTCATTTGTCCAGAAATTCCCAGATTTTTTTAGAAAGTTAAATCCAAAATTATAGTACTTTGAATCTATTTTGCTTTTAAAATTAAATGAAATTGTCTTGTTTCCCCTAGCTAAACTTTCAAATCCTAGGTTTGAGTCTACAAAAATAGATATATCTGCTTCATCAGTTTTATAATATGAAAGATTTTTTGATGTGCGTTTATGAAATTTCCAATTTTTGTTAATTAATATTTTCGAATAAAAATTTTTTTCGTCTATAAAGGACCACTCAGATCCTAAAATTTCAAAACTATAATTATTCTTTTTTGCAAAATTTTGTATTTTAGGTAAAATTATATACTCTGTACAATAAAATTGTTTATAATTATATCCAATATTTTTTAAATTTTTAGGCATTCTAAATTGCGATATAAAAATTATTTTTTTTCTATTTTTTTTCACCTTATTTTTTCTTCTAAAGAAATAATTATTTTTAAATGAACCAATTGTAATAAATTTTGAATTAATATATTTTTTAAATAAATTATTTAAAAAAAATTTATTTTGTACAAATATGTAATCTGCACTCAAATTATTATGCTTTTCATATTTTATATTCATAAGAAATTTATTTTTTTGCGACAAAACAGTATGTCCATTTTGAAATGCAATAGTTTTTAAATTTTTATGAGTTTTTTTAAGTTTATAAAAGTAAGTTTTAGGATGATTTAGCGTAACACATAATTGAGGATCACATGATTTAATATATTGATTAATATAACTAAAATGAATTCCTTTATAACTTAAATTAAATAAACATTTAAACGCAACATATAAATTCAAAAATTCTCCCCTTGTATATAAAATGTTACAGTCTTTTTTGTTTATATACTTAAAAAGTAATTCTTTATTCCTTCCATCAATAATCAAAAACTTTTTTTTGTCTGGTTTTTGTAAGATATATTTTGAATTAATTAACAATTTAATTAATTTAATACAGTTATTAAAAAAACTTATCATTTATAAATTTATTAATTATTAAAAATGTTGAATTTTTGTTTTTTTTAGTTTTTTTAATTAAAAAATTATTTTTCATGTACTAATACGTTTTTAAGTGGTAATAGATTATTTTTATAGAAAGAGCAAAAACTGGACAATATTGAGTTTTCTATATTATTAAACTATAAAATAACTAGTATTTCTTAATTATTGATGAAAAATTTATACTTAATAGCAGAAACAGCATGTTCACATGATGGTTCCGTCACTAGGCTCAAAAAAATTATTGATAATGTAATAAAGGCAGAATTTGAAGCTATACAAATTCAAATTTGGAAAAATGAAAATATTTTACCCCCAAATCATGAAGATATAAAAATTTTAAAAAAAGTTGAAATTTCGTATAAAAATTGGAAAAAAATTATTTCATATATTCGGTCTAAATCTAAGAGGATTGAAATAATTGCTTGTATTTATGACCAAGATGCTCTGAATTTTTGTATAAAGAATAAAATAAAAATATTTAAATTACATTCATCAGATCTCAGTAATGAGATCTTAATAAAAAATGTTTCAAAAAAAGCAAAAAGAATAGACCTTTCAATTGGTTCCAGCACAGAGAGAGAAATTACTAATGCTTTAAAGTGGATTGGGAAATCATGTGAAACTTGGCTTATGTATGGTTATCAGTTATTTCCAACAGACCCAAATAAAATAAATTTGAGGTTTTTAGGTTATTTAAAAAAAAAATATAAAATAAGAATTGGATATCAGGACCATTCTCCATTCGATATCTCATCCTTCACAATACCTGCAACAGCTGTTGGGTCTGGAATAGAAATTATTGAAAAACATGTTACAGATTTTAACGTAAGAAAAGGGACTGATGGTCAATCTGCTATCGAAATTAAAAATTTCAATTTATTTGTTAAAAAAATTAAAGAAGCTTATTTATCTTTAGGTGAGGGTAAAAAAATTAATTTTAGTAAAGAGGAAATAAAATACAGGACTTACTCAAAAAAAATTATCTTATTTAGTAAAAATCTCAAAAAAGATCATGTTTTAAAATTTGAAGATTTTGCTTTTTTTAGAACGGGAAAAAAAGGTGAAATGATAGATGGATATAAAAAATTCATAGGGAAAAGAATTTTAAAGAATGTCAAAAAATACGAAGCTCTAAATTATAAATTTATAAATAAATGAGTTATGGCGTACTGATAACAGCTAGATTAAAATCTAAAAGACTCCCAAGAAAAATAATAAAAAATATAAATGAGAATAATATTATTGTTTTTTTAATTAAGAGATTGAAAACTAAATTTAGAAGAGAAAAAATAGCGATTATTACAAGTAACTCAAATCAAGATAAAAAATTAGAAAAAATAGCAAATAAAGAAAAAATAAATATCTATAAAGGTTATCCACAAGATGTTCTTCAGAGAATGTATTTCGCTGCAAAAAAATTTAAATTTAATAATTTTATAAGTTGCACAGCTGATAATCCCTTTACAGATCCCAATTATGCAAAAAAATTAATCAAATTTCACATTAAAAAAAAAAACGACCTTACGATAATGAAAGGACTACCTATTGGAACATTTAGTTATGCTGTAAATTTAAAAGGGTTAGAAAAATCAATTAATGACAAACTTTCTAAAAATACAGAAAATTGGTTAGGCTATTTCACTAAAAATAGAAAATTAAAAGTTGGATACCTAGAAACAAAATTTAATTTTCAAGGTTTAGATAAAAAACTGAGACTTACTGTAGATTTTTTACAAGATTTAAAATTGATAAGGGAAATTTTAAAAAAAACAAAAATAAAACAGCCTACCCTCAATAAAATTATTAAAATTATAAGAGCTAATCCAAAAATTTTAAAAATAAATTCAAAAATTAAGCAAAAATCTGAAAAAAAACCAATATTTAAAAAATAATCAATAAAATTTTCTAAATTAAATAATTTTCATTACTTTTTTTTGCCCTAACTCTTTTGGCTGGTGACCCAAAATAAACTGAGTTTTTTTTACAATTTTTTAAAACTAAGGAAGATGCACCAATTATTGTGTTGTCTGCTATCTTAATATTATTCTTAATAACGCTACCTAATCCAATGTAGCTACCTTTTCCAACATTAACGTTTCCTCCGGTTATTGTTCGAGGCCCACAACCAGAGAAATCTTTAAAATTATTATCATGATCTATTGAAGACCCAGTATTTATTAAACAATGATCTCCAATTTTTGTGCCAACATTTATTATCGATCCAGAAATTATCACACTCCCCTCGCCAATTTTAGTGTTAGCAGATATAATTGCATCTTTAGAAATTATTTTTCCCCATTTTACTTTTATTTTGAGCTTGTGTATTTCTTTTAACACTTTTTCTCTTATATCACCTTGACCAATGGCAATTATACAGAAAAAATTTTTTGGTTTTAATTTTTTTAAAATCTGTATTTTACCTAAGTATTTTAGTTTTTTAATAACGTGTTTAACCCTATTATCATTACTTAAATATCCTAAAACTTTATGATTTTTATTGCGTAAGATTTCATCATAAACGATTTTAGAATGAAAACCTGAGCCAATTAATATAAATCTTTTCATAGAATTTTGATTAAATTATAATCTTTTATAATATTTAATAATATTATAATAAAAAATAAATTTTATTTCATTATGATAAATTTTAAGAAAGTGTATATAATTGCAGAAGCTGGAGTAAATCATAATGGTAGCTTTAACTTAGCGAAAAAACTTATTTTTGAAGCCAAAAAAACTGGTGCTGATGCAATTAAATTTCAATCTTTTAATGCTGATAAATTAGCTATAAAAAAAACCCCTTTAGCAAAATATCAAAAAAAAAAAATTAGCCAGATTTCAACTCATTATCAAATGTTAAAAAAACTAGAATTAAGCGAACTGGAAATCAGAGGACTAAATAAATTTGCAAAAAAATTAAAGATAGATTTTATATCTACCCCGTTTGATGTTAATTCAGCAAAATTACTGAATTCATTAAACGTAAAGTATTTTAAAACCGCTTCTCCAGATTTATCAGATTATTATTTACACAAATATTTATCCTCAACTAATAAAAAAGTAATTATTTCGACTGGAATGTCGAATGTTTCTGAGATAAAAAAATGTATTAAATTTTATAGAAAAAAAAATATCATTTTAATGCATTGCGTTTCGAGTTATCCAGCTCCAGATGAGAGTTTAAATTTAAAATGTTTGTCAATACTTAAAGAGTATTCATCTCAAGTTGGATATTCTGACCATTCATTAAATAATACAGCAGCAATAATTGCAGTTTCATTAGGGGCAAAAGTGGTTGAAAAACATTTTACTTTAAATAATAAAATGAGAGGTCCAGATCACTTTTTTTCATTGAATCCAAATAAATTTAAAGAATTTGTTGATCAAATACGCACTGCAGAAAAGATGCTAGGTGAGAAAAAAAAAGAATGCCAGAAAATAGAAACAGAAATAAAAAAAATTTCTATAAAAAGTGTTGTGGCTTATAAAAATTTAAAAAAAGGAGAAAAAATTACTCTTAATAATATTTGTTTGAAGAGGCCTAATTCAGGTATCTCAGGATTTGATGTAAAAAAAATTGTTGGAAAAAAATTAAATAAAAACATTAAAAAAGATCAATCTGTTAAATTAAGTGATTTTGTTAATTAAAAATAAAAAAGCTATAATTTAAAATTTTTTATGCTATAGCTAATTTATGAAAATTTTTATTACTGGTGCTGATGGATTTCTTGGTTCTCACCTTACTGAAAAATTAATCAATAAAGGTCATAAAGTAACAGCTTTATCTTATTATAATTCTTTTGGATTTAGTGGATGGCTTAAAGAAATTAAAAATAATAAAAATTTAAAAATAATTCATGGAGACATAAGAGATCAAAATTTTATAAGTAAGGTAACAAAGAATCATGAAATAATTTTTCATTTAGCCGCTCTGATATCTATCCCACATTCATATGAGTCATATTCTTCCTATTTACAAACAAATGTTATCGGTACTTCAAATGTGCTTGCCGCGGCTAAAAAAAATAATATAAAACGAACTATAATAACATCAACAAGTGAGGTGTATGGAAGTGCACAGTATACTCCAATAAATGAAAAACATCCTCTTACTGCTCAATCACCTTACGCTGCAAGCAAAATCGCTGCAGACCAACTTTCGGTGTCATTTTTTAAATCGTTTAATCTACCAATTATTATTGTTAGACCATTCAATACTTTTGGTCCTAGGCAATCTACTAGAGCTGTAATTCCAACGATAATTACTCAGGCCTTGAATGGGAAAGATATTAGATTGGGCAATATTTCGACAATAAGAGATTTCACTTATATAACTGATACGATCAATGGTTTTATAAGATGCATATATTCAAAAAATATTTTTGGAGAAACAATTAATATTGCAAGTGGTTATGAGATATCAATAAAAAAAGTTATTAATTTAGTGCTAGAATTAACTAACTCTACCGGTAAAATTTTAAACGATAAAAAAAGATATAGGCCCGATAATAGTGAAGTTAAAAGACTTTGGGGGTGTAATAAAAAAGCAAAAAAATTTCTTAAATGGAGACCTCAATATGCTGGAATTAAAGATTTTAAAAAAGCAATTTTCGAAACAATTAAATGGTATAAAATTCCTCAAAATTTGAAAAAATTTGATCTAAAGCAATTTAATATTTAATGTGAAAAAAAAAATTTTACAAAAAATATCTTTAATTAAAAAAAGATTTAGAGATAAAAAAATTAATCTTCATGAACCAACTATTTTAAAAGATGATATTAAAAATGTTGTAAATGCTTTAAAAAAAAAGGAAGTATCTACTTATGGAAAATATACAAGTCAATTTGAAAATAAAATAAGTGGGATTGTAAAAAACAAGAACATAGTTTCAATTATTAACGGAACATGCGCATTGCATTTAGCATTAAAAATATTAAATATTGATAAAAATAGTGAAGTATTAGTTCCATCTTTAACATATGTTTCAACTATCAACGCAATTATTTATAATGGTGCTCAACCTCATTTTGTTGAAATTGATCCTAAAAATTTATCTGTAGATATTACAAAACTTGATAACTATCTTAAAAAGACAATCAAAAAAAAAAAATAATAAAAATATTAATAAAAAAACCAACAAAGAAATAAAATATTTACTTTTAGTTCATTTAAACGGTCTCTGTTGTGATATGTTTTTGTTAAAAAAAGTTTTAAGTAAATATAATATTAAATTAATCGAAGATGCCGCGGAGGCATTTGGTTCTTTTTATAAAAATAAACACCTAGGTACTTTTGGTGAAATAGGTATATTCAGTTTTAATGGAAATAAAATTTTGACAACTGGTGGTGGTGGTGCATTAGTATTTAAATCCAAAAAACTTTGTAAAGAAGCATTTAGCTATGCAACTAATTGTAAATTTTCAGTAAGAGATGAAGTTCATTATAAAGATGTGGGTTACAATTATAGACTGCCAAGTTTAAACGCATCTCTGGGAATAACCCAGATAAATAAAATTAGTAAATTCAAAAAAAAAAAGAAAAATATTTTTAAATTTTACAAAAGAATTTTTTTTGATGATTATTATATACAATTATTAGAACCTCAAAAGTATTTAAATTCAAATTATTGGTTAAATACTATTACTTTAAAAAAAAATAAAGAAATTAACAAAAAAAATTTAATGCTTCTATTCAAAAAAAATAACATCAATGTTAGATCACTTTGGACACCGCTTCATAAAGTTAAAAGATACAGTAAATTCCAATCAATGAAACTAGACCAGACTGAAAAAGTTTATAGAAATTCAATTACACTTCCAAGTAGCCCTTTCTTATGGAGATAGATTAAATTGCCAAAACTGAAAAAAATTTGTTTTATTAGTTCAACTAGAGCAGACTACGGCTTATTAAAAGATTTAATCAAAAAATTTAAAACTGATAAGAGTTTTGAAACAAAAATAATTGCTTGTGGAACTCATTTTTCTGATAAATTTGGAAATACAGTAAATGAAATATACAAGGACTCTTTTAAAATTGATTTAATAATTAAATCAAAAATAGTTAATGATACTGCTTTTGAAATATCTAATCTTTTTTCAAAATTTTCTCATCAACTAAATAAGGGATTAAAAAAAATAAAACCAGATCTTATTATAATTCTCGGGGATAGATTTGAAATGTTAGCTGTTTCATCAATTGCTACTATTCATAATATTCCGATATGCCATATTCATGGTGGTGAAAAAACAGAGGGTGCAATAGATGACTCTATAAGACATGCAATTACTAAGTTATCTTCCATTCATTTTGTATCTCATAAAAAATATAAAAATAGAGTAATTCAAATGGGTGAGAACCCTAGACATGTTCATTATGTTGGATCCTTGGGACTTAATTCAGCACAATCAAATAAATTTTTAAGTAAAGAAAAAATTATTCAATCGTTAAATATAAGAATGAGAGAAAGAAACTTTATTGTAACATATCACCCAGTAACTTTAATAAAAAATACAATTATTGAATTAGAAGAAATACTGGATACTCTTAGATTTTTTAAAAAATTTACTTTTTTAATTACCTCACCAAATATGGATACCGAACATGACAAAATTATTAGTAGGATTAAAAAAATTTCAAAAAAAAATAAAAATATTTATTATTTTAAATCTCTTGGAAAAGAAAATTACTTTAGTTTATTAAGATTATTTGATGGAGTTATTGGTAATTCATCCAGTGGTATAATTGAAGTGTCATCTTTTAAAAAAGGTACAATTAATATAGGGGAAAGACAAAAAGGAAGAGTCCAACCAAAATCAGTGATTAATTGTAGACCAAAAAAAAAAGAGATTAAATCAGCAATCAAAAAATTAATATCAAATAGCTTCCAAGAAAAATTAAATTTTATAAAAAATCCATATTATAAAAAAAATACTGAAAATAATATTATAAAGATCATTAAAAAGATTAATTTAAAAAAAATAAATAAAAAAACTTTTTTTGATTACGATTGATAAAAAACTTATAAATAAAATAAAATGCTTAAAAAACTGATTTGGAAATCAACTATACTCCAAGATAATAGAAAAATTAGGGATGTAATAAATCGTTTAAATAAATCATTATTACAAATTATTCTAGTTGTTAATAAAAAAAATAAATTTGTAGGTACGATTACTGATGGTGACCTAAGAAGAGGTATGTTTGACGGGTTAAATTTAGATGATGAAATAACCAAAATAGTAAATAGAAAATCAACTTATGTTAATCCTGGTTTAAGTTATGATGATGCAAAAATTTTAATGAGAGCAAATTTAATTAGGCATGTACCAATAATAAATAAAAATAAAAATATCGTTGGTCTACATCTATTAAATGAGATTTCAAATGCTGAATTACCAAATACTTTTGTAATAATGGCTGGAGGACTAGGTAAAAGACTGAGGCCTTTTACTAAAAATGTTCCAAAACCAATGCTAAAAATTGGAAATAAACCAATTTTAGAACACATAATCTTAAAAGCTAAAAGTAATGGGTTCAAAAATTTTGTAATATCTGTTCATTATCTTCACAAAATAATAAAAGATTATTTTAAAGATGGAAAAAAATTTAGTGTAAAAATAAAGTATATTCATGAAAAGACTCCAAAAGGGACAGCTGCTGGTTTGAAAAATTTAAAAACCAAAGATAGACATCCAGTTTTAATTACCAATGGGGATGTAATATCTGATGTTGATTACTCAAAAATAATCGAATATCACAAATATAATAAATCTGACGCAACAATAGTGATTAGGAATATTACTCAAAAAAATCATTATGGAGTTGTAAGATTAAAAAAAAATAAAATAGTTGGGTTTGAGGAAAAACGAGACTTTATCATAAATATAAATACTGGTATTTACGTCATTAATAAAAATTTATTAAAATTGTTAGATAAAAAGTACGAAGATATGCCAAACTTTTTAGAAAAACTCAGAAAACAAAATAAGAAAGTAATTGCATATCCAATTTATGAAAAGTGGGTAGATATTGGAACAAAACAAATTTTTAAAAACACGAGAAAGAAATTTAATTAAAAAACAATCTAATTAGCCATAAAAAAATTTGTTTCTTAAATATTTTTTTATTTCTAGTAATCCAAACCCAAAAAAAATTGATAAAAATATAATATTAGTAGATTGATATCTCGGATTACCATGCCAACCTCCCACTGCTAAATAATATAAAATTGAAAGCGAAAGAAAAATTTGAAAATTAAGAAATTGTTTTTTTTTAAGTAAGACAGAAAAACCAATTATACAGATAGAGTATATTGTTAGTGAGTATAATACTCTAATAATTATAAATTTTTTATGCTCATCAGATTTATAATACCTTAAGTCTTTATTTGATGGTTTATATTCATATTTATAAAATGAATAAATTTCAAATGGATTAAATACTAAAGAATGAAAGCTTCCTTTTAGCATTACTCGTGCAGTTATAATTGGATTATTGATAACATACTTTATTGATAAATTTCTTATAAATTTACCATATATAATTCTATCTTTTTCTGAGTCTAAATTAAGATTATTTTTTTCTTTAAATGATTGTATTTTATTTTTAATTTCGAAACTTTCTTTCTTTGCAATTGATTGATCTTTTTTACTTAAAATTTTAGGAACAAGATATAAATAAATATCAATTTTCGATTGATATGGAGTTATATGAGCTATTCCAGTTCTCAAATAATTATGAGCACCGAGTAGAAAAATGACTAAAATCAATCCACAAATATAACTAATAATAAAAGTAAAGTTTTTTTTCTCTAAGAGAAAAAAAATTAAAATTGGAATAAAATAAAAAATTGAAATCGATCTTTGTAGGTATAAAAAACTAGTCAAAACCCCTATTAAAAAGAAGCTGTATATATTATTATCATTTTTTATCATCAAAGAGAGAAGGATTGCTGTGATCGAAAAAAAAATTGATTCACTGAAAAATGAAAAATTAAATTGATGTATGGTTGGTTCTATTAGTAAAAAGATTAATATTATAACTGCATGCTTACCAATCTTCTTTTTTAAAGAATTATATAGAAGTATAATTGAAAAAAAAAATAAAGAAATTTGGAGATACGTAAAAAATATTTTACCATTATTACTTTTTAGCTTTTTTTTACCATCGGAAGTAAATTCATTTTCTAAAAAAATTTCCTCTGAAATAAGAATGTAATATAGTGCAGTAATCTTAGGTGGTAGAAAGGATGAGTAATAAAATCCACCAAGCTCATGAAACGATTTATTAGCCTCAAAATTTTTTTTTATGTAATCTGCTTCGTTCCAAAATCTTAAAATATCTGATTTAATTAATACATGATTTGCTTTATTATCAGATGAAATTTCATATCTATCAAATTTATCAATTATTATTGTTGAAGAAAAAATTGATAGAGAAAATAAAATTAAAATTAATATGTTTTTTATTTTAATCATGTCTATTACATAATAAAAAAAATTTAATCTAGAGCATCAATCGATCACAATTAAAATATACTTATGTACTGATGATTCTAAATTCATTTGTAATTTTTCCAAGAATTTATAATTGAAATAACTTTATCTAATTCTATATAATTTACAATTACATTTTGATTTTCTAGTAAGTGGGCTTCGTGCAATAGACTTTTCAATTTCAGATTCTTGATTTGATCCCAAAAAATAATTAATTTTATAAAATTTTTTATTTTTTGGGGAATTAATTTTAAAAAACTTTTAAAAATATTATTTTTTTTTGGTGTAATTTTTTTACGAGAATTTATATAAGTTTCAAAGATCTCTGATATTATTTTTTCTTCAAAATCCTCATTGGAAGATAGATTATCACAAATATTTTTAGTCCTTTTTAAAAAATCTTTTTTATCGTTCTCTTTCTCTTTTTTATACCACCATTCCTCTAGACGAATCGGATATGCTTGTTTAGGGTACTTTACTTCAATCTGTATTTCTTCTTTATTTCTTAACCACATAAGTTCTGGAATTATTTTTGATTTACCTGAAACCATAACTAAAAATTCAAATTGCAGTTCAAAAAAAGAATAAACTTTATAATTTTTTTCAAACACGTTTTTACAAATAATTTTAAATATATTTGAGCGCGTAACAGAATAAAAATGCGCAGGAACATATTTGGAAAAATGTTTTTTCACCCGCTTAATCGCATTATCATCATCCAAAGCTAAATTTTCTAATCCCGGGTAACATTTATAGCCATTTACTTGATTTTTTTTGGTATAAAATTTAACAGCTCTACCACCACAACTAGAAAAATTACTATTATTTAATAGAAAATTTATACATGATGATATTGCTGAGGGTAAATAAAATTCATCATCAGCAGAAAGCATTACAAATTCTGTGTCGATATAATTAATTGAACTTAACAATCTATCGTGAAGGCTTCTTGGGTCATAAATATAAGTTATGTTTTTATTATTCAAATGTGAAACATCTAACTTAGTCTCACTTCCATCAAGAATTAATATTTTAACATTATAATTTAACCAATAATCAATTGAGCGTTGTAAACATCTTTGCCTATTATAGGAAAAAATTACTATAGTTAATTTTTCAAGAGCAGAGTCTTTAGACACCATAATTAAAAAAAGTTGTATAAAGTTGATTTTTGAAACTATAAAATATAAACACTTTTTATGAAAGTTATTTTACTTGCAGGAGGCCTTGGAACTAGATTATCTGAAGAAACAAAAAAAAATTCCTAAACCTCTAGTAAAAATTGGCAAATATCCAATTTTACTTCATATAATGAATATTTATAGTTTTTATGGTTTTAATGATTTCATCATTTCTGGAGGGTATAAAGTAAACGAAATAAAAAAATATTTCAAAAATTTTTTAGATTTTAAATCAATCAAAAAAAACAAAAATCAAAAAATTTTTTTTTCAAAAAAAAAAAATTGGAAAGTAAACATACAATTTACAGGTTTAAATACAAATACTGGAGGTCGACTTTTAAAATTAAAAAAAATTCTTTCTTCAGAAAAAAAATTTTTTTTGACTTATGGCGACGGATTGGCCGACATTAACATTAAAAAGGTTTTAAATTTTCATGAAAAGCACAAACTTGTTTCAACAGTCACTGCTGTTAAGCCCCCAGCCAGATTTGGAGTTCTCAAAATAAGTAAAATTAAAGTAAAAAAATTCCAAGAGAAAGTAGATAATAATGATGCTTGGATCAATGGTGGTTTTTTTATTTTTAATTACGACATATTCAAATATCTTAAAAAAGCAACAGACTCTCTCGAATTAAATGTTTTAACAAAGTTAGCAGAAAATCAACAATTGGCAGCTTATAAGCATAATGATTTTTGGTTACCGATGGATACGTTGAGAGATAAAATTAAATTGAATGAATTATTAAAAAAAGATAAAGCTCCTTGGAAATTTTTTCATGAAAAAAAACAAAAATAAAGTCTTAATAACAGGCCATAGTGGTTTTGTTGGATCATGGTTATTCTATTATCTCAAAAAAAAAAAATACGATGTTTATGGCATAAGCCTAGCACCAAAAAATAAATCCGAATTATTCTATAAATTGAAAATAAATCTTGAAAAGAGCTCAAGTATTCAGAATATTTTAAATTATAAGTTGTTGGATAAATATATTAGGAAGATAAGACCAAATATTATTATTCATCTAGCTGCAGAATCATTAGTGTTAAAATCAATGAATAATCCAAATCTTACTTACACAACTAATATTAATGGTACTTTAAACATGTTAAATATTATTAGAAGTTATGATTTTATAAGCACTGGAATTTTTTTTACTACTGATAAGGTCTATGAAAATAATGATAAAAAGAAGGAATTCGTTGAAAGTGACTCTCTAGGTGGTAACGACCCATATAGTGGGAGTAAATCTGCATCTGAAATGGTAATAAAAAGCTTTACCAAAAGTTATCTTAACGAAAAAAAAATTATTATATTAAGATGCGGAAATATAATAGGGGGAGGAGATAATGGAAAAAATAGAATTATACCTGATATCATTCGAAGTATTAGAGGGAGAAAAACTTTAAAAATTCGAAATCCTAAATCAACAAGACCTTGGCAACATATTTTAGATGTTATTTATATTCTATATTTTTTAATCAAACGTACGCAAAATAAAAAAAGCTTTTTTCAAATTTTTAATATTTCATCAAATACGAAGCCTCAAACGGTTCAAAAAATTGTCTTAGATTTTAGGAAAAAGTTTTATTTTAAATTCAAAATCTTTAAAACAAAAAATTTTGAGAAAAAATTCTTAAACTTAAATAGCAAAAAAATATTTAAATATTATAAACTAAAAAATTACTTTAATTCTTATACTTCTGTGTTTGAGGTAATCAAATTCTATCAAGATCTTATTATAAAGAAGAAAAAGACACGACATATAATTGATGATCAAATAAAAAATTATGAAAGAAATTCCAAAAATTTATAAATTTAAATCAGAGAAGGACTCGAGAGGTTTTTTCTCAAAATTGCTCTCAGGAAGAAACAATAAAAAAATTCTTAAAAATGAAAAAATTCTAGAGGTAAACTACTCGTATAATAAATATATCGGGACAATAAGAGGTATGCACTATCAAATAGGAAAATTTAAAGAAAAAAAAATAATATTTTGCCTTAAAGGTAAGATTTTGGATGTATCGATTAATTTAGAGAAAAAAACAAAAAACAAAAAAATTTACAAATTTATATTAGAAGAAAAAAAAAATAGTTTTCTAGTTATCCCAAAAAATTATGCACATGGTTATCAAGTTTTAAAAAAAGATACCACTCTTATTTATTTTCACACTATGGAATACAATAAAAAGTATGAAAGAACAATTAATCCAATGAGAAATGAATTAATAGAAAAAATTAAATGGCCACTTAAAGTAACAAAAATTTCAAAAAAAGATAAAGCTTCATGAACGTTTGTATAAGCTGTAAATCAAAAAAAATATTAAATATATTGAGTTTTGGTAAAATTCCTATCTCAAATGATTTTACTAAATTAGCAAATCAAAAAAAAATGAAAAAATACAAACTAGGTTTAAATTTTTGTAAAAGTTGTTTTTTGGTTCAAAACAGTATGTTAATAAATAATAAAAAAATTTTTAATGATAACTACTTATATCATAGCTCATATTCTAAAAGCTGGCTAGCACACTCAAAAAAGCTTTCAGATTTTTGTATAAAAAAATTTAAACTAAATAGTAATTCTTTAGTTTTTGAAATTGCAAGTAATGATGGTTATCTTTTAAAATATTTTAAAAAAAAAAATATTCAAACTGTCGGGGTAGAACCTAGTAAAAGTGTAGCTAAAGTCGCTAAAAAAAAAGGTATCAAAACATATGTAGAATTTTTTTCGAAAAATTTTGTAAAAAAATACAAAAAAAAAATTGTTCCAAATCTAATAATTGCATTAAACGTCATGGCACATACACCAAAAATAAATAGTTTTGTAAAAGCTTTATCTCAAATATTGAATAAACATAATGTATGTATTATAGAAGTTCCATATGTTTTAAATCTGATAAAAAAAAAACAAATTGACACAATCTATCACGAACATTACTCATATTTTTCAATAACATCTATCTCTAATATTTTAAGAAAATTTAATTTAGAATTATTTGATATTAAATTGATCAAAACTCATGGAGGTAGCCTAAGGTTATTTGTTAAAAAAAAAAATAATGTAAAATTTATTATTAATAAAAAAATTAAAAAATTCATTAGAGCTGAAAAAAAAAATAGGATTTAATGATGAAAAATTCTACAAAAATTTTTCAGTAGAGGTTGAAAAAATTTTAAAAATCAATGAAAAAAAAATTAAAGCATTATGTAAAAATAATAATGTTATAGGTTATGGTGCTGCTGCGAAAGCTACAATTATTTGTAACTTATTAAAATTAGACAAAGAACATATAAGATATATTATAGATAAGAATATATACAAACAATCACGATATATTCCTGGTACACAAATTAAAATTATTAGTGACAATATCCTTAAAAAGTTTAAACCTGACTATGTTTTAATTTTTGTTTGGAATATAAAAAGAGAAATAATATCAGAAATAACTAGAAATAATAAAACTTTAAAATTTATAACTTTTGAACCTAACTTTAAAATACATAAGATAAAATAAATTTTTAAAAATGAGTCAATCTAAGAATGTTATTATTACTGGTGCTACTGGGTACATCGGTCAAAATCTAATCCCTTTATTACTTGATTGTGATTACAAAATTACCGCAATTGGAAGAGATGTTAATAAAGCTAAAAAATTTAAGTGGTATAATAGAGTTAAGTTTAAAAAAATAGATATAAAAAAAAACTTTAAAAGCATCAATATCAAACCTGGAACTGGATTAATCCATTTAGCTTGGGATGGCTTGTCAAATTATAAATCAATATTGCACTCTGAAAGTCGAGACTGGAGTTACAACCTAATTGAATTTTTAATCTCCAAAGGTCTTAGTAAAGTTTTAATTACTGGAACATGCCTAGAATATGGACTCACAAATGGATTAAAAAAATCTTCTATGAAAACTTTGCCATCAAGTGAATATAGTCGTGAAAAGGAATTATTAAGAAATCAAATTTTAAATTTAAGACAAAAATATTCATTCAATTTTCAGTGGGCACGTTTATTTTATATTTATGGTAATAATCAAAATAGCAATACACTTTTTTCACAATTAGAGGAGGCCATTAAAAAAAAGCGGCTAACGTTCAATATGAGTCCGGGAGACCAAATTCGTGACTATTTGCATATAAATGAGGTTATAAGACAATTATTAGGATTATATTCTAGTGATAAAGAGGGGGTTTATAATATTTGCAGCGGAAAACCAGAAATAATTAAAAGGATGGTAGAAAAAAATATAAAACAAAGTAAATCAAATTTAAAACTTAATTTTGGATATTACCCCTATAATGATTACGAGCCTAATAAATTTTGGGGACAAAGAGACCTTGGTGAAACAGTTCTTTTACCTTCCTTACCAAATGCGCCGCTTAGAGAAAAAGATAACAAAAAATATTTAGCACCTGTAACACTTGAATTTAATACTAAATTGAAATTTTTAGAAAACAAATCTTTTAATGTCGATTTGATTAATTATTCAAAAAATTATGAAAATAGCCAAGCATTTTCAAATAAATTTAGAACTCATATGCTGGAAGTTTTAGAGTTATTAAAAAAGAACTTTGCGAAAAATAGTAGAATAATTGAGATTGGATGTGGTCAAGGGGATTTTTTGGAAATGGTACAAAGTGATGGGTACTTTAAAATTAGGGGCTATGACGCATCCTACAATGGAAGGAATAAATTAATTAAAAAAAAGTATTTAAATAAAAACACAAAGTTAAAAGCAGATTTAGTTGTGCTTAGACATGTACTAGAGCATATAGCAAAGCCATATGATTTTTTGTTAATGTTAAAAAAAATTTTTGGTAAAACAAAAATTTTTATTGAAGTCCCTAATTATGATTGGATCGTTTCAAATCAATCTTTTTTTGATATAACCTATGAACATGTAAATTATTTCTCCAAAAAAGCTCTAACGGAAATTTTTCACAAAAGAAGATCAAAGTCTAATTTAATATTTGATGGCCAATATCAATATATTTTGTCTAGTTTAAATGACCTCAATCAAAATTTTGATAAGTTGTATAAATCTAATCACTGGAAATCAAAATCCATTAGATCAATTTTTCCTAAAATGATTAATAAAATTAAGTATCTTGATAAAATCTCGAAAAATTCATCAATATATATTTGGGGTGCAGCAACTAAAGGTTGTCTTTTTTTATCTCACTGTTCTAATCTTGGCATAATCATTAATAGAGTTAAATTTGCGATTGATCAAAACCCAAATAAAGTTGGAAAATATCTTCAAGGATCGATGGTTAAAATAGAGACAAAAAAAAAGTTTTTTAGAAATGTAAAACCAAATGATCTACTACTAATTTCAAACCCAAATTATAGAGATGAAATTATTAAAGAAATCAGAGATTTGAATATTAAAAATATTATAATAAAAAATCTGTAGACAAAATTATGAATGATGAAAAAGAATTTAAAAAAAAAATAGATAGACAGCTTAAAGATCAAAAAAAAAATAGATCTATAAACAATTTATCAAAAAAGTGGATGAAAGAGTCAATTAAGTCAAATTATTCATATCATTTTGAATGGCTTGGTAGACCAATTATTCAGTACCCTCAAGACATAATTGCAGTACAACAAATTTTATGGGAGACAAAACCAGATTTAATAATTGAAACTGGAATAGCTAGGGGGGGCTCACTAATATTTTATGCAAGTATTCTAGATTTAATCTCAAAATGTGGTGGACCCTCTAATTTTAAAATTATAGGTATAGATGTCGATATAAGAAAACATAATAAAAAAAGAATCCTAAGTCATGCGATGTCTAAAAATATAGAAATGATAGAAGGTTCAAGTATAGATTTAAAGATCTTTCATAAAGTAAAAAAAAAATGCAAAAATGCAAAGAAAATTTTAATTTTACTTGATAGTAATCACACTCAAAACCACGTGTTTGAAGAGTTAAAATTATATGGTTCAATTGTAAGTAAAAATAGTTATATGATCGTGTTTGATACAATAATTGAAAATCTGCCAAATAAATTTTACAGAAACCGACCATGGTCAAAAGGAAATAACCCGAAAACTGCAGTGGTTAAATATTTAAAAGAAATTAAAAATAAAAATTACTTTGATCAAAGAGGTAGAAAGTTAAAATTTATCAAAGATGATATGATAGAAAATAAAATACTATTAACTACTTCTCCAGGTGGCTTCTTAAAAAGAGTTTAGTAAAAGTTTAATCTAATAAATAAATATTAGATTTAAAGAAAATATTATTTACTTAATTTAATTCAAATCTATAGTTTAAAATTTTTTTCAGTGCATAAATCAAGCCAATTGAGCTATTAGTACTGGTCAGCTGCACGCATTACTGCGCTTCCACATCCAGCCTATCAACGT